>Ga0207655_1000137_pt1 | contig 140084 bp, 118 predicted proteins | sample KBSM44metaG_FD_184398 | JGI IMG/M metagenome (GOLD analysis project Ga0207655, IMG submission 184398) | Miscanthus rhizosphere microbial communities from Kellogg Biological Station, Michigan, USA - KBS M4-4 metaG (SPAdes) (version 2) | ecosystem: Host-associated > Plants > Roots > Rhizosphere...
TCGGTGAATTGCTCGAGCAGCTCTTTCGGGATTTTCGGCAGCTCTCGCAACGCGGGTTTCTTTTTGGTTGGCATACATGCACCTCTTACTCATGTTATGCCCGAACACAAAATTTCTGACACCCCCGGAAACACGCGTTATCGTTGACGTTTTTCGCGAGCAAGAACTAGGCGTCCCCCTCGCTCCTACAAAGGCATTACGGCTTGCCCGCCAAAACACGTCGCCATCGCAGCCACTCCGAATGCGCGCCCCACCGTGCCCCCTTAACAAGCCGCCTCCCCCCTAACGGGCTACCACCTCCCCCGAACACGGCACATTAACGTGCATGGGCGCGTCTTCATTCAACGGAAAAGGAACTCCCATGCCTGCCCCAAACACCCCACCTGCCGCACAGCCGATCCGACAAGCGGTTGAAGCCCAGTTCCGCACCTGCCCGACATTGCGCTCAGTCACCGCGCAACTGCTCGCCACCAACCTCAAGGAAAAATACCCGCCGCTGACTTACCCACTCGCGGACCTTCGATTAGCCGTGCCCCGTGAAGGTGGCGGTCGCACCCTGCTCCCCTTGCTGGAGGTCACGCTGGGCTACCTGGCTGATGGCAGCTTTCCCGATGTATCGACACGCCTGGGCCTGGACAGCTACTTGAGCGGAGTCACCGGCAACCGCCTGACCTATCCCATCAATGGGAGCAGTCGCGACTATGACCTGGAGGTCATCGAAGGGGTCATCAACGAACTGCCCACGCTTCTGTTCATCGATTTTCAACAGGCATTGGCAACCTATTGGAGCCAGGACAGTGACGCCGGCGTTAGTCGCTGGAAATGGCTGGCCGATGTGCTGCAAGGCTCGCTGCTCGAATCCGCCACGCGCCAGGCCGGTGACGCAGCCCAACCACTGAACATCCTCAGCATCTTGAGCCGCTATCCCGACAGAGTCACCCGCGCCGCACGCCCCTGGCCCGAGAACGCGGTGCGCGCCTATACCCTGGAGACGGAGTTGGAACGGGCAGGCGCCCGACTCACGCTGCAAGCCAGCGAGATCCTGATCGTCAGCCGAACGCAGGTGTTGCTGTGCAGCCTCGACGGCAAGATCGACTCATACTCCGACCTGGATGCCTTCGGCCAAGCCTGGGGCGAGCGCATGCAACAACGTTTCCTGGCCGACAAGATCACCTGGCGGCAGTATGAACCCGACGGCAATATCTTCGAGATACAAGCCGCGCTGGTACTGAACCAGCAACTGGATGACCTGGCCACGATTGAACTTCCCGCCAGGTCTACGGTGACCGCCCTCGAGCAGTTGTTCGCCACCACCGTAAACCCCGGCCGATTATTCACCGCCGCCGCCACGCCCCTGGCAACCCTGTCGTCCCTCCAGTCCGCCCTTCCCGTCTGGCTGCAACGCGCCAGCGCCGCCGACCGCCTGGCCTATCGCCAATGCCTGATCGAACAAGCCGGGATCCGGCGCCTGACCTTGGGTGACGCCGACTTCGACAGCCTGGAAACACTGCGCAGCTACGCGACCCAGCACTTGAACCACCAACTGTGCCTGGACCGCGCCGAGGCCCTGGGCGGCGTGCGTACCTGCAGCCAGGAGACATTGTCTGCCGGGTACGCCGCCGATGACGTGGAGCTGACCTTTCATGTCCCGGTGGGCAGCCTGGAGGGCGGTTACATCGAGCCGGTCTCCATGACCCTGGTGGACCTGGCCCTGAAGAACCTCTCGGGAAGACCCAAAGGGCGCATGACCCTAAGCCACCGCTGGGGCCGGGAAGTGGAAGCCTGGCTGACCGCCGACTACATCCTCCAACTGATCCAGCGTGTCGACATCGGTAAGAATTACCCCAACTACCTGCGCCAGGCGCTGATGAGCGACACCGAGGCGGCGCAAAAACGCCAGCGGCTGTTCCAGCAGCAACGGCCCATCCACCTGAAAATCCGGGCGTTGGAGCACAAAATCAAAGGCGAAGCGGGCCTGACCTCCCGAGGCGTCCAATATGTGAACGCGGTGCTCGATCCCGACCCCATGGCGCGTCGCATCGACGGCAACGCCATCGTCATTCGCCCGCTGGCGTTTCTGCGCAGGCCTGGGGCGACGGCGGATGTCGTGCAAAACATGTTCATCATCGAGCCTCTCGACACCCAGTTGGGGCCGCACGTGCTTTATCGTCCAGCCTATCCCGACTCACTGCGCGAATTCGCCCGCCGCGAGCAATTGCTCGCAGCCATCGTGCAGCCCGGCCCCCTGCAGGACAGCGTCCTGGCCTGGTTGCCGGACGCTGCCAGGGCGATCTACAGCCATGGCGGTTTTACGCAACCCCACATCGTGCGTGTCGGCATGGGTTCGGAGTTCGACAGCCTGCCCAGGGTACCCACGCCCGCAGAACTGGCGGGGGCTGGCGACGAAAGCGGTGGCGAACTGCTTCAGTCACTCAACCACGGCAACCTCATGGAGTACCTGTTTGGCAGTGAAACCCGACAGCTGTTGGACCAGGCCGAGCGCGAGTCGACGTCCAACCGCGAAAGCCGCTGGGCGCTGATCCTGGAAGGTATGCAACTGGGGTTCAATACGCTGTTGATGGCCGTGCGCGGGCCTTTGGCGGCAGTCGGTTGGCTCCTGCAACTGGCGCAAGGCCTCACCCAAGACCTGCCGGCGCTGGAAAGTGACAACCCCACCGCGAGGGAGCTGGCGTGGGTCGACCTGTTGCTCAACATCAGCCTGTTGATGATCCATCACGGCACCCCGGCTCCCGTTGCCGACACCCCACCGTTCGATGCACAAGCCCTGACCCTCGAGCCCTTCAGGCACCCGCTGCCCGGCCCGGCAACAACGCGAACAGCAGTGGTTGCGCGCGGCATTGTCGGCCTGCCCGCGGAACCACCGGGGGGTGGCCGCACGCTGATGGATTTTGACCATTCCCTGGCCAGCGACAGCGCCTCGGCCAGGCTGTTGGACAAACTGCGATCCGTCAACATCGCCTGGCCCACGCCCGCACCAGAGCCGGTCAAGATCGGCCCCCACGCGGGGTTGTACAGCATTGACGGCCGATGGCATGCCTCCGTCGGCGGCTTGTTGTTCAGGGTCAGTATTGTTCCGGGCTTTGGCGAGGTGTTCATCATTCACCCTGAGCATCCAGACCACCCCGGTATCAAGCTCAAGACCGACGGGAGGGGCCGCTGGACCCTCGACCCTGGGCTGAAGCTGTTGGGCGGCGGCAGAAAGGACGAACTGCAAGCGCAAAACCGGCGCAAGAAAGAGCAGGTGCTCGCGCGCGTACAGGCACTCAGCCAAGAAATCCCGCAACTGCTGGAGCCATTCGATGCATCGCTTAAACCCACACAAAACGCATTGGATGCCCTGAAGCATCAACGCAAGATCGTCCAACTGACGGCAGAGCTGCTGAAAAAGGCGACTGATGCACAAAGGCCGGGGCTGGAAGCACGCCACCAGCAGGAAACCCTCAGGCACCAGACGCTGCGTAGCGAATTCGAGATTCTGCTGCAAAACCTGGAAGTCTTGTTTGCCCAGTCGCTCCCCCCGCGCCTGGAAATGGTCACGCTGGGCCAGGAACTGGAAAAAGTCGGTGGGGCGGGTGCGCACGTGCGCGACCGCGAGAAAATCCTCAACACCATCTGGGATCAACAGCTGTTCATTCACACCTTGCTATTGGGCCGGCTCAACGCCATGCGCTTCTCCCGCGCGGGGGAGCCGATGGCAGAGATGGCGCGCCGGATGTTTATCGACAATTTGCTGGGCGACCGCACCGTCTACAACGAATACATCAGCAACGCCATTGAGTCGGCCAACATCCGCCAGCACATGGGCGAGGTCTCGGCAGCCATGGAGAACACCCTTCAACGGCTGGAACAGGACTCGCGGGCCGGGCGGGTGGTACGTCAAAAACTGCTGGATGAAATCGCCTTCCCACAGCATTTTTTTTCCGACAACCTGAAACTCAATGCGCTGAATTATCTCGCCGCTGTCAGCGTGGAAATGACCGATACCGTGCCGCCGCCCGAAGAAGACCTCTACATCAGGCGCCTTGAGCACATCGACCTGTTCGAGGTGCTGCTGTCTCACGTTGAAGTGCGCAGCAGCGCCGAATACCCGCTGGCCGAACAACGGGATGTCTACGAGACGGTCCTCAAGCAGTACAACCGCTATGAAGAGGCCATCCGCGCACTCAAGGTCATCAACCCGCGTCGACTGCGCCCGGAGTCCGAGCGCCTGCTCAAAGGTCTCGAATATGCCAAGGCGCTTGCACAAAACGAGCTGGAAGCCGTGGTGCGCAAGCAGGAAGCGCTGGACGTGGAGCTGCCCCTGTCAAAAAACCTGCGCCCCAAACTGCCGACAAAACGTGTCTTCAAAACCCGTAGGAAGCAATACCTCATCGGCGAACTCAAGCCTGCCGGTGCACAAGGCGCCGAGGAACGTTTCACCATCACCGATACGCTGACCGGTGAAACCGTCAGCGCCTTCAGCCGACACGAAGACGGCTGGGCAGCCACCGAAGACGAACCTGCCGCCCCGGTGCCAACCGAACCACAGAGCCGCTCACTCGCCACCCTCAAAAGCCTTGGCCAGGCGCTGATCGAACAGCGCAAAGGCATTGATCACACGATTGCGACCGACCAGCAAAAACTCGACTCGCCCCTCACCCGTCAGCAGGTCAATCCGGGCGACTGGGATGAACTGCTCACTGGCCATGCGAGAAAACTCACGGCACTGGCCGAGGAAATACAGCGCGATCACCTCGACAAGCTATCGGCCCAGGACCTGGTCGACGAATACCTCGCGCAGGCCCGGGATATGAACCGGCAGGCTCAACGCGTGTGCAGTGAAGCCTACAAGCGCCAATGGCCGACACCGGAGAGCCTCAACTACCTGTGGGAGCATCAAGAAATCGACATCAACCTGACGAGCCTGGCCGACCCGCAACGTCCGACCCTCAGCGGCGACTTCTTCACCGAATACGCGGTTTACGACAAGGCGAAAAAACCGCCGGCGGTGTTGTGGTACGCGCACTTCCACTACGCCACGGCCGACGCCCCGCCCGCCCGTTACACCCGGGCGCATTTGAAGCTGCCCGAACAGCGCAAATTCACCCAGAAGGATTTGCTCAAGGAACACGTCCAAGCCTACTTGCGCAACCTCCGGGACCCCGGCAGCGAACCGGTCACCAACATTGTCTATGTACTGATCACGCCTCCCGTCGACCAGATTTTCCTGGCGATCGCGCCGCTACCGCGAGCGAACCCGTGATACCGGCCTGAAGGTCCACCTTGGGGTGAGGGCCAGACGCCCTCACCCCAGGGCTCAGTGGGCAAACAGCGAATTGCCCTTCTGCCCCGCCAGTTTCTCGGGCTTGATCAGGAAGCGGGCCAGCGCCGGCAGCAGCCACAGCGCGCCAAACATGTTCCACAGCAGCATGAAGGTCAGCATCAGGCCCATGTCGGCCTGGAACTTGATCGCCGAGAAGATCCAGGTGCACACGCCGATCGCCAGGCACAGGCCAGTAAACAGCACGGCCTTGCCGGTGGACTTGAGCGTCTGGTAGTAGGCCTCTTGCAGTGGCAGGCCGGCGCGCAGGAAGCTTTCCAGGCGACTGTAGATGTAGATGCCGTAGTCCACGCCAATCCCCACGCCCAGGGCCACCACCGGCAAGGTCGCGACCTTGACGCCGATCCCCATGAACGCCATCAGCGCGTTGCCCAGTACCGAGGTCAGCACCAACGGCAGCACGATGCACAGGGTCGCCGCCCAGGAACGGAAGGTGATCATGCACATGGTGGCCACGCACAGGTACACCAGGATCAGGATGGTCAGCTCCGACGCCTTGATCACTTCGTTGGTGGCCGCTTCGATCCCGGCGTTACCGGCGGCGAGGATGAACTCCAGGCCGTCCTTGTTGTTCTCCTTGGCGAACGCCTGCACCGCATGCACCGCGCGGTCGAGGGTTTCGGCCTTGTGGTCGTTGAGGAACACCAGCACCGGCGCCAGCGAGCAATTGTTGTTGTACAGGCCATCGGCGCGGGCGATGGAGTTGTTCAGGACATCCGGGTTACGCGACAGGGTTTCCCATTTCAGGTTGCCCTCGTTCATGCCCTTGATCATCTGCTTGGACACGGTCACCAGCGAGATCGCCGACTGCACGCCCTCGGTGTTCTGCATCTTCCACATCAACTGGTCGATCGGCGCCATGGCTTCATAGCGCGAGCAACCTTCGGCCTTGGTCTTGACCATCACCACCAGCACGTCGGAACTGGTCGAGTAGTTGCTGATGATGAAGTTGTTGTCCTTGTTGTAGCGCGAGTCCGGGCGCAGCTCCGGCGCGCCTTGGTCCAAGTCGCCGATCTTCAGGTTCTGGCTGTACCAGAGGCCGCCGCCGAAGGCGACCAGCGCGAGCAGGATCGAGACCGGCGCCACTTTGGCGCTGGCAAATTTCGACAGCAGGCGCCAGAACGGGTGGTCGCGGTGTGCATCCTTCTTGCTGCGGGCGATGGCGCGCTGGCTGATGCCGGCATAGGAAATCGCCACCGGCAGCAGGATCAGGTTGGTGAACACGATCACCGCCACGCCGATGGACGCGCCGATGGCCAGTTCACGGATCACCCCGATGTCGATGATCAACAGCGTGATAAAGCCCACGGCATCCGCGAGGATCGCGATCATCCCCGGCAGGAACAGTTGCCGGAAGGTACGCCGCGCGGCGGTCAGCGCGTTGTCGGCCTCACTGGATTGCAGGGCGATACCGTTGATCTTCTGCACGCCATGGGAAATACCGATGGCGAAGATCAGGAACGGCACCAGCATCGAATACGGGTCCAGCCCGAAGCCGAAGAAGTGCATCAAGCCCAGTTGCCAGACCACCGCCACCAGCGTGGTACTCAATACCGCGACCGTGCTGCGCAGGCAGTTGGTGAACCACAGCAATAGAACCAGGGTGATGACGAACGCAACGCCGAAGAACAGCACCACCATCACCAGGCCGTCGATCAGGTCGCCGACCTTCTTGGCAAAGCCGACGATATGGATCTTGACGTTGGGGTTCTGCGCTTCGAACTTGTCGCGGATCTTGTCTTCCAGTTCATGGGAGAACTTGCGGTAATCCAGGGCCAGTAGCTTGCCCTGGTCCTGCGGGTCCGGGTAGGACTCCAGCAGTGGGATATCGACAATGCTCGACTTGAAATCGTTGGACACCAGGCGCCCGACCTGGCCTGACTTGAGCACGTTGTTGCGCAGTTGGTCGAGGCTTTGCGGCGAGCCGTTGTAGCTCTGCGGGATCACTTCACCACCGGCAAAACCTTCTTCGGTCACTTCGGTCCAGCGCACGCTGGGGCTCCACAGCGACTTGAGGCCCGAGCGGTCGACGCCGGAGATGTAGAACACCTCGTCGTTGATCTGGCGCAGGGTCTCCATGTACTCCTTCGTGAAGATGTCACCGTCCTTGGCCTCCACCGAGATGCGCACCGTGTTGCCCAGGTTGGCCAGGTCGTTGCGGTGTTCCATCATCTTCTCGATGAAGGGGTGCTTGAGCGGGATCATTTTTTCAAAGCTGGTGGACGGGCGAATCAACGTCGCCTGCCAGAACAGGAACACACTCACCAGCAGGCAAATGACGATAACCGCCGGGCGGTTGTTGAAGATCAGGCGCTCAAGAAAGGTCGCTTTATCGTTGTGATGACTGCTCATTCTTTCCCCGCCTTCTTATTGTTTTGTCGGTTCGGCGCCGGTGGGCGTGGCGACGCGAACACCACCCTGCCCGACCAGAATCAAGTTGCCGTTGCCTGCCGCCGTGACGGCCGACAACGAAATGCGGTCCGGGCGGTTGAATACGCTGAAGGTCTGGCCGTCGTCATGGCTGACCACCACGCTGCCGCCGTTGCCGACCACCACCAATGAGCCGTCATCGAGCAAGGTCGCCCCCGACAAGCCGAACTCCAGGGCGCCGCGCGCGGCATTCAATTCGACCTGCTCCCAGGTGCTGCCGAAATCCGTGGAGCGGTACAGGTTGCCGCGCAAACCATAGGCCAGCAGGGTCTGCGGTTGAGCGGTGCTGATCACGCCAAACAGCGAGCCCTCGTAGGGGCCTTCGAGTTTTTCCCAGGTCTGGCCGTCGTCGCTGGAGCGGAACATGCTGCCCTGCTCGCCCACGATAAACAGGCCGGCGTCCTTGATAGAAGCAATGGCGTTGAGGTGAAACTGGTCTTCGTTATCGAGGCGGTCGCTGACGTCGTTCCAGGTCTTGCCGCCGTCGGTGGTTTCGATCAGCGCACCGTAGGCACCGACGGCCAGGCCGTGGCTGGCGTCTTTGAACCATACGTCGAGCAACGGCGCTTCGCGCTTGAGGTCCTGGTATTGCTGGCTCCAGGTGGCACCGCCGTCGGTGCTGGCGAGGACTTGCGCATCATGGCCGACCGCCCAGCCGTGCTGGTCATCGACGAAATACACCGCCGTCAGCAGTTGCCGGGTGGGAACTTTGGCTTGGGTCCAGGTAGTGCCCTGGTCATCGGAATAGAGGATATGCCCGCGATCACCGACCGCCACCAGGCGCTTGCCGGCATGGACCACGTCGATCATCAGGCCCTTGGCGGCCTTGGGGGATTCAATCGCAAACACCGCGGCGGCGGGGGTATCGCTGGCGGCCTGGACGGCGGTCGGCAACGCGACGGCTCCAAACAGCGAGAGCGCTGTGGCCAGCAACGCAACCCTGCGTGCGGCACGTGGGCGGCAAACAACCCAACCCATGACAGGCTCACTCATAGACCTTTCTCCCATTATTATTGTTAGGTCGTCTTGCCTTCCTGGGCTCTGAAACCTGCAATCTAGAGCGCCTGGAGGCAGCAGGGGCCATCCTATCGGGCTTTCGAATCGTCTGACAATCGGCGCTACGTTATCTTTTGTTAACTGACGGCGTTTGGCCACGTGCTGAATATAGCCACATCAGCCGGAATGATAGCGCGCGCCTAATGAATTAATTTTTCCATATCTTGAATTTTGGGAATTTTTATTCCATTAATAGTGTTCCTGAAAACAATAATCCAAAGGACCACGGCGATGCGCGAACTCGGAATCGGCTTGATTGGCACAGGCTTCATGGGGCGTGCCCATGCCCTGGCCTTCAACAACGCCCGCGCGGTATTTGAACTGCCCGTCACCCTGAAACTGGCCGCCCTGGCCGATGCCGACACCGAACGCGCCCAGCGTTGCGCCAGCGCCTGGGGCTTTGCCCGGGCCCATGGCGATTGGCAAACGCTGGTCAACGACCCGTCGGTGGACGTCGTGGCCATCACCACCCCCAACCACCTGCACTACCCCATGGCCATGGCCGCGATTGCCGCAGGCAAGGCGGTGTACTGCGAAAAACCCCTGGCCGTCAGCCTGCAACAGGCCGATGCCATGCGCCGTGCGGCAAGCGCGGCCGGGGTGGTGACGCGGGTCGGCTACAACTATCAGCACAACCCGATGATCGGCCTGGCGCGGCAGTTGATCGCCAATGGCGACCTTGGCGAGATCATCAGTTTCCAGGGCGAGTTCAGCGAAGACTTCATGGCCGACCCGGCGTCACCCTGGTCATGGCGCTGCGAAGTGGAACACGCCGGTGGCGCCCTGGCGGACCTGGGTAGCCACTTGTTGTCGATGGCGCGCTATCTGGTCGGCGATGTGCTCAGCGTGTGCGCCGATACGCAGACGGTTCATACCCGGCGCCCCGCGATCAAAGGCAGTACCGAATTGAAAGCCATCGCAGTGGATGACCAGATTCACGCCCTGCTGCGTTTCGCCAACGGCGCACGCGGCACGGTGAGCAGCAGTTGGCTCAAGCATGGCTACAAGAACCACCTGAGTTTCGAGATCAGCGGCACGAAGGGCACCCTGGCGTTCGATCAGGAGCGCTTGAATGAACTGCGCCTGTGCCGTGCCGGCCAGGACGGTTTCCAGCGCTTGCTGGCAGGCCCTGCCCTGCCGGGTTATGCGGCGTTCAGCCCGGCTGCCGGGCATCAGTTGGGCTACAACGAACTGAAGACGCTGGAGGTACAGGAGTTGATGATGGCGCTGGCCGGCCAGGGGGCGGACGGCACTGACTTTGAGGCGGCGTGGGAAGTGGAGCGGTTGGCGACGGCGATTCGCGTGGCGGCCCAGGAAGAGCGCTGGGTAACAGTGGGCACGGTTTGAGCAGGTGGGAGGGGCGGTGCGACGATTCGACATTGCCCCCCGATGGCGGTGCATCAGTTAAAACTGTACGGGCTGACACTCCGCCATCGGGGCATAAGTATCTACACAACTTTTTTCAGCGGTCTGTGGCGAGGGAGCTTGCTTCCGTGGCGGCCTTTGGGCCGACCATGTCGTTGGGTTTGACCGAGTACATATCCGTTGCTGCGGTAACGGCCGCTTAGGGTTCCGCTCTTACAGCGGGTCACTTTTGGAAAAGAGCCCCAAAAGTAACCAAAAGGGCTCTTGCCCCACCACTCGGTACCTCGCTTAGGCTCGGTATGCCCGAACGCAGGCTTGAATCCGTGGGCCGCCGTCATGGGCCATCCCTGGCCCAGGACGGCTAACCCGGCGTCCTGCCGGGTTACCCACGGATTCAAGCCTGCGTTCGGCCAGCGTGGTTAACGGGGCGCCTGAGATCAAGATCAAAAGCCAGAGCCAGAGCCAGAGCCAGAGCCAGAGCCAGAGCCAGAGCCAGAGCCAGAGCCAGAGCCAGAGCCAGAGCAGATCAAAAGATTGCTGACTTCGTCAGCAGTTAAGGAAGTAGAAGCCACACCGCGTACGCTTCAATAATCAGGTCGACTTTAAGGCCGCATCGCTTTGTTTTTGATCTGGGATCGCCCCGTCAAACACGCTGGCCGAACGCAGGCTTTGGAGCGTGGGTAACCCGGCAGGACGCCGGGTTAGCCGCGCTGGGCCAGGGATGGCCCATCGCGGCGGCCCACGCTCCAAAGCCTGCGTTCGGGCACACCGAGCCTAGGCGAGGTGCCGAGTGTTGGGGCGAAGCGTTTTTGGTTACTTTTGGCGCTCTTCCAAAAGTGACCCGCCGTAAGGGCGGAACCCTAAGTGGCCGTTACCGCAGCAACGGATATGTACTCACCCAAACCCCAAAAAGCAGTCGGCCCGAAGGCCGCCACGGGACCAAGCTCCCTCGCCACAGACCACTGGAAATTGTGTAGATACCCATGGCCATCAGGGGCAAGCCCCCTCCCACATTTAGATCACCTGCATCCTGTTAGATCACCTACACATTTCTAGATCACGTACACACATTTGAATCAGCGTAACGCTCGGCGCAGTACTTTACCCACCGTGGTCTTGGGCAACTCGGTGCTGCGAAACTCCACATACCTGGGCACCTTGTAGCCCGTCAGGTATTCCCGGCAATGGGCCAGGAGCTGTTCCTGGGTCAGGTTCGGGTCCTTGCGTACCACGATGATCTTGACCCTCTCGCCGGTCACGCCGTCCTCCACGCCGATCGCCGCGACTTCGCCGACGCCGGGGTGCAGCGCCACCACATCCTCGATTTCATTGGGGTACACGTTGAAGCCCGAGACCAGGATCATGTCTTTCTTGCGGTCCACCAGGCGGATATAGCCGCGCTCATCCATCACGCCGATATCACCGGTCGACAACCACCCCTCGGCGTCCAGCACTTCGGCGGTTTCGTTCGGCCGTTTCCAGTAGCCCTGCATCACCTGCGGACCGCGCACTTGCAGTTCGCCTTGTTCGCCGATATCGGCCAGTTCGCCGTCTTCCCGCATGAAGCGTACCCAGGTCGACGGCAGCGGCACGCCGATGCTGCCGGTGAACTCCATCTCGCGCATGCGTGAGATGTCGATGGGGCTGATGCTCACCACCGGCGAGCATTCGGTCAGGCCATAGCCTTCGATGATCGGCAGGCCGGTGACTTCCTTCCAGCGCTTGGCCACCGCCGTGTGCGTGGCCATGCCGCCCGCGATCACCATGCGCAGGTCGGAAAAGTCCCGCGCGCAGAACTCCTTATTCTCCAGCAGGCCGTTGAACAACGTATTGACCCCGGCGATGCCATTGAAACGCTCCTTGCGCAGGATCATCTGCACCCGTTTCACATCACGGGGGTTGGCAATGAGGATGTTGCGCCCGCCCAGGCACATGAACATCAGGCAGTTCACCGTCAGGGAAAAGATGTGGTACAGCGGCAGCAGGGTGACGTTGGTTTCCTGCTTGTCCTGGTCGAGTTGATCACCGACCCAGGCCTTGGCTTGCAGCAGGTTGGCGATGATATTGCGGTGGCTGAGCATCACGCCCTTGGCATCCCCCGTGGTGCCGCCGGTGTATTGCAGGAAGGCCAGGTCGTCGAGCGCCATGGCGACCGGGAAGTGGTTGAGCGCCCGCCCCTGTTTAAGTACCTGGTTGAAACGCACCGAGCCACGCAGGTTGAACGCCGGCACCTGCTTTTGCACGCGGCGCAGGATGAAGTTCATCGCCGCGCCCTTGAAGGTGCCGAGCAAGTCGCCGATGGCCGCCACCACCACGCGCTTGACGCTGCTGCCGGCGATGACTTTTTCCAGGGTGTGGGCGAAGTTTTCGAAGATCACCACGGTTTCGGCGCCGCTGTCCTTGAGCAAATGCTTGAGCTCATGGGCGGTGTACAACGGGTTGACGTTGACCACCACCGCGCCGGCCAGGAGGGTGCCCAGCAGGCAGATCGGGTACTGCAAGCAGTTGGGCATCATCAACGCCACGCGGTCGCCCTTCTTGACGCCCTGGCCTTGCAGCCAGGCGGCAAACGCAACGCCCTGCACGTGCCAGTCGGCGTAGGTCATTTCCGTGCCGATACTGACGTAGGCGACCCGCTCGCGGAATTTTTCCAGGTGCTCCAGGAACACCTCGCGCAACGATGGGTAGTCTTCGATACCGGCATCGATGTCCGCCGGGACGCCGGGCAGGTAAGCGTTCAACCAGACCCGTTCGGTCTGTTCCAGGCTGATAGCGTTCATGGCAGTCTCCTTGTTGTTGTTTTTGATAGAGCTACTTTTCGACGATGGCGGTAATGCCCAGCCCGCCCGCCGCGCAGATGGAAATCAGGCCGCGTCCACCCCCGCGTTCATGGATGGCCTTGGCCAAGGTCGCCAATTGCCGGCCTCCGGTGGCGGCAAACGGGTGGCCGCAGCCCAGGGAGCCACCGTTGACGTTCATTTTGGCGCGGTCGATGGCACCCAGTGGCGCCTCCAAGCCTAGACGCTCGCGGCAATACTCGGCGTCCTCCCAGGCCTTGAGCGTACACAGCACCTGGGCGGCAAAGGCTTCGTGGATCTCGAAGAAATCGAAGTCGGCGAAGCTCAGGCCTTCGCGCTTGAGCATGCGTGGCACCGCATAGGCCGGCGCCATCAACAAGCCTTCGGTGCCGTCGACAAAATTCACCGCCGCCGTCTCGCCCGTGCGCAGGTAGGCCAACACCGGCCAGCCATTGGCTGCCGCCCATTCTTCGCTGGCCAACAGCACCACCGAGGCGCCATCCGTCAGTGGCGTGGAGTTGCCCGCCGTGAGAGTGCCGTTCTGGCGGTCGTAGGCCGGGGACAGCCCGGCGAGTTTCTCCAGGCTGGCGTCGGCGCGCAGGTTGTTGTCCCGCGCCAGGCCGCGATGGGGGCTGATCAGGTCGTCGAAGAAACCGCGTTTGTACGCGGCATCCAGGCGTTGGTGACTGGTGAGGGTCAGCTCATCCTGGGCCAGGCGCTTGATCTGCCAGCGCTTGGCCATTTCTTCGCAATGCTCGCCCATGGACAAGCCGGTGCGCGGCTCGCCATTGCGCGGCAGCAGCGGCTTGAAAAACATCGACGGGCGCACCTTCAGCAGCGCCTTCAACTTGTCGCCCATGCCCTTGGCACGGTTGGCCGCGAGCAAGGTGTGGCGCAGGGACTCATTGATGCCGATGGGCGCGTCGGAAGTGGTATCGGCGCCGCCGGCAATGCCGACTTCGATCTGGCCGAGGGCGATTTTATTCGCCACCAGCAAGGCCGCTTCCAGACCGGTACCGCAGGCTTGTTGCACGTCGTAGGCCGGGGTCTGCGGGGACAAGGTGGTCGACAGCAGCGACTCACGCGCGAGGTTGAAATCCCGCGAATGCTTGATCACCGCGCCGGCAGCGAACTCGCCCAGGCGCTGGCCGTGGAGGTTGTAGCGGTCGACCAGGCCTTGCAGCGCAGCCACCAGCAGATCCTGGTTGCTGTCGTGGGCGTATACCGTGTTGGAACGGGCAAACGGGATGCGGTTGCCGCCGATGATCGCCACGCGGCGGGTCGGGGCCGGGTTGAAGCTGTAGTCACTCATGTAGGGTTCTCATTCCAGACAAATAGCCCGCGCATATGCGGTTTGTCGCCGGCGAAATTGCGCACTTCGAATTCGCGGCGCGGGCCGCTCACGGGGTGTTGCCATAGGGCGACCTGGCCGGGCAGAAAGATCGGCAGCTTGAAGTCGCAATGGGCCTGGGCCTGATCCAGGCCACCGGGCGGTTGTTGAGCGGCCAATGCACGGCTGAGGGTCCACATGCCATGGGCGATGGCACGACGAAAGCCGAAGAGCCTGGCGCCGATCAGTGAGGTGTGGATCGGGTTGAAGTCCCCCGAGACCCTGGCAAACCGCCGCCCCAGGTCGGCGGGCAGCATCCAGCGCTGGGTGCGCAGCAGGCCTTCTTCCTGCAACGGCAGGGCGTCACCCCACGGCTCGCCCACCGGGTCTTTGACCTCGCGGCGCAGGTACAGGCTGTCGCTTTCCCACGCCAGGGCGCCGTTGCTGTAGGCGCGGGTGGCGATGCTCAGCGCCTGGCCCTTGGCATGGGCCACCCAGCGTTCGCAAAAGACTTCCAGGCGCAGCGCCTGGCCTTCATGCAGGCGCTGGTGCTGCCGGATGCGGTTGGCCAGGTGCACCATGCCGCTGGCCGGGTACGGGAAACTCGGACGGGTCAACACCATCAGGTGCAGGGGGAACGCCAGCACATGGGGGTACGACAGCGGCACCCCCTGCTCGCGCCGGAACCCACAAGCACGCCCATAAGCGTCGATGTCGGCGCCAGACAATGCCACCGCCGAACGCACCAGACGCTCGTTGGGCAACAGCGGCGCACCGTCGAGCTTGGGCTTGCGCAAGGCGCGTACGCCGTCGAGCAACAGCTGGGTGCGCGAGGGCGGTGGGTCAATGATCTGTGTGATGTAGTCCATGGACTCAGGCTCCCAGCAGGCTTTGGCCGCACACTCGGACGACCTGGCCATTGACCCCACCCGAGGCAGGATGGGCCAGCCAGGCGATGGTTTCGGCCACATCGACCGGCTGCCCACCCTGAGACAGGGAATTCATGCGCCGCCCGGCTTCGCGGATCATCAGCGGGATCTTCGCGGTCATCTGTGTTTCGATAAAACCGGGCGCCACCGCGTTGACCGTGATCTGCTGCGCTGCCGCTCTCGGGGCCAGGCCCTGTACCAGGCCGATCACGCCGGCCTTGGAGGTGGCGTAGTTGCTTTGCCCGAGATTGCCGGCAATCCCGGAGATCGACGACACACACACGATGCGCCCACCGGGGTTCAGCCCCTGGTTTTCCAACAAGGCGTTGCTCAGGTTCAGCGGCGCTTCCAGGTTGACCGCCAGCACGCTGCGCCAGGCCGCTTCGGTCATCTTGGCGATGGTCTTGTCGCGGGTGATCCCAGCGTTGTGGACGACCACGTCGAAGGCGCCGTACTGACTGACATGGGCCTGCAACAACGCCCCTGCATCCGCACTGGTGATGTCCAACGGCAACGCCGAACCGCCGACGCTGGCGGCCGCTTGCTGCAACGACTCCTGTGCCTGGGGCACGTCCACGCAGACCACGTGGGCGCCGTCGCGGGCCAGTACCTGGACAATCGCCAGGCCGATGCCACGGGAAGCCCCGGTAACCAGCGCGCGTCGGCCGGCAAAGGGTTTATCCCAGTTGACGCTGGGGTGGCCGTCCACCGGTTTTTCCAGGCGCACCACCTGCCCGGAGACGTAGGCCGAGCGGCGCGACAGGAAGAAACGCAGGCTGCTGTCCAGTGCGTCCTCCGCACCTGGCGCCACATAGAGCAATTGCACCGTGATCGCGCGGCGCAGCTCCTTGGCCAGCGACCGCACCAGCCCTTCGAGGGCACGCTGGGCGATGGCCTGGGGCAGATTCGCGCAGTGTTCGGGCGCCGTGCCCAACACCACCACCCGACCGTGCTGGCCGAGGCGTTTGGCGTTGGCGTGGAAGAATTCGTACAGCTCATCCAACTGTTTCAGGTCGACCACAGCGCTGGCATCGAACACTGCGCCCTGCACCTTGACCGTGGACGGCGCCTTGAGCGTCGCCGGCGCGGCGGTGACCGTGTCGGTGGCGCTGAAAACCTGTTGCACTCGCGTGGAAAGCCGCCCTGCCCCGGCGACGATCACCGGGTTGGCCAGGCCTGGCTGGCCGCTGCGATGGCGCTGCAACGGCACGGGCTGAGGCAAGCCCACCGCCTGGGCCAGGCGCCGGCCCCAGGGGGAATTGACGAACGATAGGTAGCTGTCACTCATATCCGCATTCACTCACAACACATTCTGACCTTGTAAACCCGATCCAATGTGGGAGGGGGCAAGCCCTAATGCCAGTCATGTAGGAGCGAGCTTGCTCGCGAAGAACTCAGGACCACCACGTTTATCCAGAATGAACGCGTTGCTTAGACGTTCTTCGCGAGCAAGCTCGCTCCTACAAAAAACCTTAACTGACTGGCATTGGACCCAGCCCCCACCCACATTGACCGGGTTTGCCCTAATTGACCGAGGCGTTTTCGCTTTGGCTGCTGCGCCGCTTGGGCGCCGGCTCCAACGCCTGCCTGCGCTGCTGCAACGCCTCCAGCAAACCGAAGTCCTGGGGGAAGTCATCCACCTGGATCGCGTGGTCGGCATATTCCACATAGCGCGCCAGCAAGGCGTCTTCGTCAGCGCTGATCAGGTCCAGCGCCCGCGCCTTGACGCGCCAGGCGGTAAAGGCCGTGGCGGAAATCGGCATCGGTTCGAGCAGGCCTTGCTTGATCGCCGGCTTGAGTCGAGCGTCGATCAATTCCACCTGCGGCAACAGGCGGAAGCCGAGTTCGCCGTAGGCCAGCTTGTCGATTTCCGGACGTGGGATGTAGGAATTGGCCAACAAACGGTCGCGGGTTTCGCCGGAGGTCTGCACCACATCGGCGACCTGGGCCAGCAAGTGATCCGAGGGTTTGCGCAGCGGGATACCGAACGGGAACGTCAAGCCTCGCAGCACCGCAGCAGCCGCTTTCGATGGGTAATTATCCAGCACTTCGGCCAGGGCTTCATGGGCGCGCAACAAGGCGTCCTGGGCCGACCAATGCACCAGCGGCAGGTCCGCCTGGGGCCGTCCATCGTCCTCAAAACGCTTGAGCACGCAGGACAGGATGTACAACTGCGACAGGATATCGCCCAGGCGCCCGGTGATACTTTCCTTGCGCTTGAGCGCCCCGCCCAGCACGCCCATGGAAATATCCGAAATCAATGCCAGCACCACCGACAGCCGATTAGCCTGGCGGTAATAGGACGCCAGCGCCGGGTCGGTCTTGGCTGGCACGGAAATCAGCCGGCCGCCCGTCAGCGCATTCACCGCCGCGCGTACCGTGTTAGCCAGCACAAAACTCACATGGCCAAACATCGCGCGGTCAAAGTCTTCCAACGCCTTGCGCCGATCCGGGTTGCGCGCCGCTTCCATCTCGCGGAACACGTAGGGATGGCAACGGATCAAGCCCTGGCCAAAGATGATCAGGCAACGCGTCATGATGTTCGCGCCCTCCACCGTGATGGCGATGGGGCTTTGCTGGTAGGCACGCGCCAGGAAATTATTCGGGCCCATGCAAATGCCTTTGCCAGCGACGATATCCATGCCGTCGTTGACGATCATCCGCGCGCGCTCGGTGACGTGGTACTTGGCGATGGCCGAGATCACCGAGGGTTTCTCGCCCGCGTCCAGAGAGGCCACCGAGACCTTGCGCACCGCATCGCAGGCATACAAATGCCCGGCCATGCGCGCCAGCGGCGCCTGCACGCCTTCGAACTTGCCGATGGGCAGGCCGAACTGTTTACGCATCGCCGCATACGCGGTGGTACCGCGCACCGCGACCTTGCCCAGGCCGACGTTGGCCGATGGCAGCGAAATCGCCCGGCCAGCGGCCAGGCACTCCATCAACATGCGCCAGCCGTTGCCGACTTGCTCGCGGCCGCCGATGACCCACTCCAAAGGAATGAAAACATCCTTGCCGGTGGTAGGACCGTTCTGGAACACCGCATTCAACGGCCAGTGACGGCGCCCACTGTTGACGCCGGGATGGGAGGTCGGGATCAACGCGCAGGTGATGCCGAGTGAACCGGGCGCGCCGAGCAAACCGTCCGGGTCCTCGGCGCGAAACGCCAGGCCGAGCACAGTGGCGATGGGCCCCAGGGTGATGTAGCGCTTGTCCCAGGTCACGTTGAAACCCAGTACTTCTTCCCCCTCATGCAGGCCCTTGCAGACAATGCCCAGGTCCGGGATCGCCCCCGCGTCGGAACCGGCATAGGGGCTGGTGAGCGCGAAGCACGGGATATCTTCACCCCGGGCCAGGCGCGGCAGGTAGTAATTGCGTTGGGCATCGGTGCCGTAGTGCAGCAGCAACTCCGCCGGGCCCAGGGAGTTGGGCACCATCACCGAAATCGCCGCCGCCGAGCAGCGCGTCGACAGCTTCATCACCACTTGCGAGTGCGCATAGTGAGAGAAACCTTTGCCGCCGTACTGCTTGGGAATGATCATGCCGAGGAAGCCGGCGTCCTTGGTGTACTGCCAGCCTTCGGGGGACATGTCCTGCCAGACCTGGGTGGTTTCCCAGTCGTTGGCGATGTCGCAAAGGGTTTCGACTTCATTGTCGAGGAAGGCTTGCTCCTCGGCACTCAAGCTGGCTGGCGCGGCTTGCAACAGGCGCTGCCAGTTGGGCTTGCCGCTGAACAGCTCGGCGTCCCACCACACGGTGCCGGACTCGATCGCCGCGCGTTCAGTGTCGGACATCGCCGGCATGATCGTACGAAACAGGCCCAGGGCCTTGCTGGTCAACAGGGTACGGCGCAGGGGTTTGATCGTCATCAGGAATGCCGGCACCACCACCAGCACCGCCGCGACGGTGGTGCCGAAAGCGGCGACCACATTGAACAGGTAACCCGCCGCCAGCCAGACCAGGCCAGCGCCCAACCACAGGGTGGCGGCGGCTTGTCGATACGCCAGGGCAATCGCGGCTGCGAAACCCACCAATAACCAGATAACCATGGAGATACCTCGACTCGATTCAGGGCGTGGCAAACGTGGGTGCAGATCGAAATGAGCTGCGGCGTAACGCCACACTACAAACTCGGAAAGATAAATTCAAATTTTGTTTTGAAATTTTTATTTAATGTACGGGCAAAAAAAATGGCGGATGAATGGATCAGCCTCTCAGGTTTGTTCATCAGGAAATCGCAACGGGTCGCATGGGCGACCCGTCGATAAGTGACAACATGAAGAGGCAGCCGGATGCGCCAACTACCTCATGACGCCGTCACACCGTTTAGGTCAGAACCGATAGGTCGCTGACACACTGACCACTTCGCCCTTGCCCTCGGATTTTCCATCAAGTCGCGAGCCACCCAGGCGGTCTTGATTGTGTGTCTTCAGGTTGACCTCCTGTACAAACTGCCGCGAGTAGGCCGCGTCAACACTTAAACCAGGAATGGCTCTTACGTTGTAGCCGAACCCAAGCGAAGCGAAGATCCGGTCACCGTCGGGGATACGCGGATCACGTGTTGAGTTGCGTGTGGGGGTCTGGTCAAACGACACACCGCTGCGCAAGGTCAGGTCGTCAGTGAGCTTGTAATCGCCGCCGAAAGAGTACTGCCAGGCATCGCGATACTTGTAGGGAATCGATACGATCAGGTTACCGTCCGATGTCAGCGTAAGAGCCTTGAAGGATGACCATTGGGTCCAGGTCGCACTGACGCCCAGGGTCAACCGTTCATTGACTTCATGCACCCAGTCAAAGGAAGCATTCGCCGGGATATCCAGCCGAGTCTCGGCGTTGGCGCCGTCCGGTTGCAATCTCAAGCCGGGGTACAAGACCCCCACCAGTGTCGTGCCATCGGGCAACGCGGGATCAGTCATCAGGCTTTTCAACGCAGCATCAGCCCGAATGTTGTATTTGCCCTCCATCTTGTTCTTGATTTTCGCGTGGTAGTTCAAACCCAGAGTGTCACGTTCGGTGGGTTTCCAGACGACGCCTGTGAACCAGCCAACGGACGTGTTATCGACCTTGACTCGCATCAATGCGTTGCCCACGCCTGACGGGAAAGGAATGCCCGCTGGCGAGGCGGCCGCCGCCCCCAGCAGGTCAATGTTCTGGCTGACGAAGCCTTTAGTGTGCTGGACGATTGCCCCTGCACCAATAGAGAACCGATCGGTGACCTTGAACGATAGAGAGCCCGTGAGCCCTACCGTTTCGATCTTGGTGTCGACGGCAAAATCACGCCCCTTCCAGTCCTCGTCCCAGGTACTGCGCATACCCTGAGGCACCACTTGGCTCAGGCCGAAAGCAAAGCGATCATTGATCGGTATAACCATGAAACCGGTAGGCAGCCAGGCGGTAAAACCACCCTCACCGCCGTCACCTTGGGAATAAGGCGTACCAAAAGACCCGTCCGGGTTCAAAGGTGTTTTTTCCAGAGGGTTACCATTGAGGTCGTAGGCCTGACCTTTGTATTTGATATTGATGCGAGCGTAGTCAATGGTGAACTGCGCAACGCTTTGATCGATAAACGCCATTGCCGCAGGGTTGTTGTAAGCCGCACTTGGATCACCCTTGAACAGCGATCCCCCACCGAACCCACGCCCCCAACCAGCGGCACCTACAGTCGGAGTAGCAAAACCACCGGCCTGAACCGGCACCGTTACCGCTATTCCACCCAACAACGCCAGCCCCAGTGCGACCTGCACTTGTAGTTTCTTATTGTTCATGCGGCACTCCTTATTATTATCAACGGCCGACTCTGCGGAAGCGTCTTAAAAAACCCAAGCACTCGCGGAAGCACCTGCGCGTCATATCGCTGATACGTTTTTAAGATGCTACGGGTGTCGCCTTATTTACTTCAAACAGGTGCCCCTTTCGAGGCACCTGCCTACAGCGGGTGATCAGCCCCTGGTTCTAACCCAACGAGTTATTGAACGGTCAGGCCTGGTGCGTTAACAGTCAGCGATTGAATAGTGCAGTTGCCGGTTCCCTGACCAAGCAGGGTTTGATTGGTTGCGCCAAGAACGTGGGTGGATTGATTCCAGGTCACAGCAATGCTGGTAGGGCCGCAGTCCGACCGAGGAATCAGCGGAGGAGCACCATTGATCACGTAGCCCACATTGGACAGGGTACCGGCGCTGAGGCTAGTAGCGGTCAACACCCAACCTGGGGTAGGGAGACTTTTCAGTTGCGCCAGTGGACACAGAATGCCACCAGTGAAACTAGCGCTTGAAATAGTCGCCACACCACCTGCAACAGTGCCGCTCGCAGTAAGGGTGCAAGTAACAGGGGCGGACGAAGAAGGCGAAAGTACGGTAATGGAGCCGGTCAAGTTGGTGAACGGTCCATTCGGAACGATCGATGCCGCACTGGCCATCGATGCTGCACCGAAACTGAGAGCAAAAGACGTTACACAAACGAGGGTTTTCAAGCTTTTCATTGTTTTTCCTCACATGTTATGGCGAATTCATTTCGCCCGGGGTAATGGCCATGAACGAGAGGTCACGGTGAAACTGCAGAACTTCCCTTTCCAGCCAAATCTCAATTCAATTACCGCTACAACATCCAACCACTACTCAACCACTTTGAAGTTCGGTGGCATCTTGATCGACACCGTCTTGATCTTGCAGTCTTCGCCAATCGGAACATTGGCTGCTTCCAACTTTCCGGTGGCGTTATCCCAGGTGCCGTCGGCCGTGGAAGGGCCGCACTTGCCGCCCAGGCCGAAGGCGTGCACATCTACGCGGATCTTCGACATCGAGCCGCTTTTTGCGTCCTTGGCAATTAATACCCACGGCAAGTTGATGGCTTCGACCCGGCTGCACTTGAGGCCGCCATCGAATTCAACTTTATCGACATTCACCGACGTCCCATCGGCGGCAACCTTACCGGCGACTTTGATGGTGCAGTCGGCGCTGATCAGCGCGCCCTTGGAAAAGCTGATCGGGCCCTGGGCAGTAAAGGCGCTGCCGGCCGGTTCGATACGTGCGGCCTGGGCCTGTTGATAGACAATCAAACCCAACGCAGCCAATACGATATGCGTGGTGAACTTGGCAGGTGCTTGCATGGTGTACGTCCTTCCCTTGAAATTATTTTTGTTCGGGTCAAACAACTTGCTTGCCATAAAATCGGTAACACCAGGGCGATAGCAACCTGCGCAATACACAGATCACGAACGCCGTAAATAACGTACTACTTCAGATCAAAATGACTGGGTCGTGCCGCTGTACTTTTCCAAGTACTTCAAACGCTGTGAAGGTTGAAGATTGGTCAGCGTGATATCACCGCCATAATGATTCAGCACACGATGATCCATCCGTCGTCGCCATAAGTAAGGTACATAGGCCCAGACAATCATGCTCGCGTAACCGTAGGGTAGTTGCGGCGATTCATCGAAGTGACGCAACGACTGATAACTACGCGTGGGGTTGGCATGGTGATCGGAATGCCGTTGCAACTGGAACAAAAAGATATTGGTGACAATTCGATTACTGTTCCAGGAATGCCGTGGCGAGCAACGCTCATAACGACCGTTGGGCAACTTCTGGCGTTTAAGGCCGTAGTGTTCGACATAGTTCACCACTTCCAGCAACGAGAAGCCGTAGATGCCCTGGATGATCAGGAATGGCACCACTGCCCAACCCAACCAGGCGATCATCGCGCCCCACAGCACCACGCTGTACATCCAGGCACTGAGCACACCATTTTTCCAATGCCAGGCCGGCAGGCCGAGTTTGCGCAGGCGCTCGCGCTCCAGGTTCCACGCCGAGCGGGCGCTGAACCACACCGAGCGCGGCAGAAAGGCCCAGAAGCTCTCACCCAGGCGGGAGCTGGCGGGGTCTTCCGGGGTAGCGACACGTACGTGATGGCCGCGGTTGTGTTCGGTGTAGAAGTGCCCATAGAACGTAGGGGCCAGCGTGACCTTGGCCAGGAACACTTCCAACGGCTTGGGCTTGTGCCCCAGTTCATGCGCGGTGTTGATCGCAATGCCGGTGGCAGCTCCCGTGGACATGGCCATGCCCAGGTAAGTGAATACGCTGATCTGACCGTGAAGCTGGGTGCGCTCGGTGATATACGCAGCGGCCTGTGCCATCCAGCTCGAAGGGTCCAGTGTGGCGGTGGCGTGCAGCAGGCCGCCGTTGATGATCCAGTCGATACCGCCAGCGGCCAGCCAGCCGGTGATGACCACCGAAGCGATGACAAACAGCACACCGGTGTAGACGATCCAGCGGTAGTAGCCTTGGGACTCAAGGTGGCTGACGGCGGACTCGGGCGGGTTGCTGACGTCTTCACCGAGCAGGCCGTCGATCAACGGGATCAGGCCAAAAATCACCAGTACGCCGACCCACCACAATTGTTGTACGCCGGTGGTGATGGCGAGAGCGCCGGAGAGCAAGGGGGTTGCCAGCGGCATGATGCCGAGCCACCACAGGTGGCGCTTGCCGTCGGTCCAGATGCTTGGAGCTGCCAGGGCCTGGTTCATGGCAGCCTCCGAATGCAGTCGGTGGGCAGGCAAACGAATGGGGCGACAAACAGGTTCACGGAGCGCTGACTGCCCCGAAAAACCAACCATGCGATAAAAGACGTTTTTTTCATTATTTTATTCGCTCTTAGGCATTTCAAAAATTGTTTCAAATTAGACATTGAAATAATTTTTTTAAATAAATAGCGCGGAATCGTTAGGTCGTCAACTAGTTTCTCGAGCGCTTTTTTCCGTGACCGATCAGTCTCTTTTTCAGCTGTTTAGTCAGGTGTCTAGGCCAGGCAATTGACGCCGTTGAACCGCAAGTCGGGTAACCAATTATTTACTAGCCAGGGCAAATGGCGGATGCAACAGCGTGGCGTTTTGCGCCGGTCGCACGCGCTTGGCAACCTGCTCCACCAGCACGGCCACACGCTCGGCGGCCGTGATTGGCAACATGTGTCCGCGCCCCTCCACCACTTGCAGCTTAAGCCCCGGCACCTTGCTGGCCAGGGCCTGGCCGTGTTTTTGAAAGTCCAGCACCTTGTCCTGTGCGCCGTAGATCAGGCCGATGGGCAGGGTCAGTTGCGGGTAGCGCTTGACCATGTCCGGCAAGTGCTGGTTGACCAGGTTGATCTCGGTGGAGGCGGCATAGAAGTTGTCAGGGCGCATGCCGAGCAAGCCGCCACCGCGCGTGGCGAAATCGTCTGGAGCGGCATCAGGGGCGAACACGCCTTTGACCACCGAGCCTTTGGTCAGCAGGCCGACGGGCATGGTCAGGGTATGCGCCATCCAGCGTCGCAACCACGCCGGGCGCACCGCCAATGACAGGAACACCAGTGGCAACAAACGTTGGGGATGGGTCAGCGGCGCCACCAGAATCAACCCCGATACCGCATGGGGGTGGTCAAGGGCCAGCGCCAGGGCAATCGCACCGCCGAGGGAATGCCCCAGCACCAGCGGTTTGTCCAGGCCCAGCGTATTGATAAAGGCGGCGATTTGCCGGGCCTGGGCCGGCAGGTCGGCGGGCGTACCGGTGTGACGGGTGGAATAACCCGACCCCGGGCGGTCGAGGGTGATCACCCTGAAGTGCTCACGCAATCGGCCGGACAAGGCATAGGTCAGGTTGCGACTGCTGCCCATCAGCCCGTGAATCATGACCAGCGGTGGGCCTTCGCCCTCCTCGTAATAGTGAAAGCGCTCGCCCTCGACATCGACGAAACGCCCATTGCCTGGAACAGCTGTTTCGATGCGCCGTGTCATCCAGGTACTGAACCCCCATAACACGGCGCTCGCACCGACCAGCACACCCGCAGCGATAACCCATTCAACAGCCATAGCTCGGTCCTCTGCTTCCCTGCTGCCGACCGCCCGACCGGTATTGATCAAGGCCTCAGCCATCGTCCACACCCGGGACCTAAACTTCGTGCATACCCTCGCGTCCGTCGGACAGGTCGCACATAAGGAGCCAGGGACTAGCGTAGGCGATATTTTCAGGTAGATTATTTAAAATCTTTTTTAAAATAAATAATTCAATTTTCCTTTGCAATGGTGTTCTATCTAAAAGACAAAACAAAAAACAGGAGCACATTCGATGCCCATGAAGGACTGCCTATGAATGCCCACAGCGAATCCATCGACATCGCCATCATCGGTTCAGGCTTCGCCGGCCTGTGCATGGCCATCCAGCTCAAGGAGGCCGGCCTGACCGACTTCTTTATCGCCGAGCAGGCCGAGACGCTCGGCGGCACGTGGCGCGACAACCACTACCCAGGGTGCGCCTGCGATGTGCAGTCCCATGTCTACTCGTTTTCGTTTGCGCCCAACCCTGACTGGACGCGCCAATTCGCGCCGCAAACGGAAATCCGCGCTTACCTGGAGCAATGCGCCCGGCGATTCGAGCTGATGCCGTACCTGCGCTTCAACATGGGCCTGCAACGCGCCGTGTTCGATGAGCAGCAGCAACGCTGGCAACTGCGTTTCAGTGACGGGCGCCAGGTCAGCGCGCGGGTGCTGATATCGGGCATGGGGGCGCTGTCGCGCCCGGCGCTGCCGGATATTCCGGGGCTGGAGAGTTTCAAGGGCAAGCGCTTCCACTCCCAGCAGTGGGACCACGACTACCTCTTGAAGGGCAAGCGCGTGGCGGTGATCGGCACGGGCGCCAGTGCCATTCAGTTCGTGCCGCAGATCGCGCCACAGGTGGCCCATCTGGACCTGTTCCAACGCACCCCGCCGTGGATCATGCCCAAGCCCGACCGACCGATTTCTCGCGCCGAACGCTGGGCCTTCAAGCACCTGCCTTTCACCCAGCGCCTGGTACGCGGTGCTTTTTACTGGGCGCTGGAAGGTCGCGTGGTGGGCTTTGCCCTGCACCCACGGCTGATGAAGATGGTGCAGAAAATCGCCCTGCGCCACCTGCACAAACAAGTGGCCCGCCCTTCCCTGCGCAAGGCCCTGACCCCGGACTACACCATCGGCTGCAAGCGCGTGCTGATCTCCAACGACTATTACCCGGCGCTGTCACGCAGCAATGTCGAGGTGGTGACCGAGAGTGTGCTGCGCATCGAAGCCGATGGCGTGATCACCGCCGACGGTAAAAAACACCCCGCCGATTGCCTGATCTTCGGCACTGGCTTCCAGGCCACCGACCCGCTGCCCCGCGATTGCATCATCGGCCGCGACGGCGTCGACCTGATGGATGCCTGGCGCGATGGCGCACATGCCTATAAAGGCACCACGGTGCCGGGCTATCCGAACCTGTTCCTGATCATCGGGCCCAACACCGGGCTGGGGCATAACTCGATGATTCTGATGATCGAGGCCCAGGTCGCCTACATCCTCGATGCGCTCAAGCACATGCAGCGACACCGCATCGCCACGGTCGACGTCAAACCCGCCGTGGAGCACACCTACAACCAGCAACTGCAGGCCAGGCTCAAGCGCACCATCTGGAATACCGGCGGTTGCCGCAGCTGGTATCTCGATCCCCGTACCGGCAAGAACACCACGCTGTGGCCCGGTTCGACCTGGCGCTTCAAGCAGGTCACCCGGCACTTTGCGCTCAAGGACTATGTCGTCGGCCTGGCGCCGGTCAACGCACCACCGCGCGCGATAGCCGCACCCAATGCCGGTGTCGAAAGGAGCCTGTCATGAAGTCATTCAACGGCCGCGTAGCGGCGATTACCGGCGCGGCGTCGGGTATGGGCCGCGCATTGGCCCTGGCCCTGGCCAGGGAAGGCTGTCACCTGGCGCTGGCGGACAAGAATAGCCAGGGACTGGAGCAGACCCTGGCCTTGATCAAGACCTCGCCCCTGTCGCCGGTGACCGTCACCACCCAGGTGCTGGATGTGTCCGACCGCCAGGCCATGGAAGACTGGGCCGCGCGCTGTGCGGCCGACCATGGCCAGGTCAACCTGATCTTCAATAATGCCGGCGTGGCGCTTTCGAGCACCGTCGAAGGCGTGGACTATGCCGACCTGGAATGGATCGTCGGCATCAACTTCTGGGGCGTGGTGCATGGCACCAAGGCATTTTTGCCCTACCTCAAGGCCAGCGGCGACGGCCATGTGATCAACACCTCCAGCGTCTTCGGCCTGTTTGCCCAGCCCGGCATGAGCGGCTACAACGCGACCAAATTCGCCGTGCGCGGCTTTACCGAAGCCCTGCGCCAGGAGCTCGATTTGCAACGGTGCGGCGTCTCGGCCACCTGTGTACACCCAGGCGGCATTCGCACCGATATCTGCCGCAGCAGCCGTATCGACGCGAACATGACCGGCTTTTTGATCCACAGCGAACAGCAGGCCCGTGCCGACTTCGAGAAGCTGTTCATTACCGACGCCGATCAGGCCGCCAAGGTGATCCTGCAAGGTGTGCGCAAGAACAAGCGCCGCGTGCTGATCGGCCGCGACGCGTATTGCCTCGACCTGCTCGCGCGCTGCCTGCCGGCGGCCTATCAGGCCTTGGTAGTGCTCGCCAGCAGACGCATGGCGCCCAAACCACGCAGGCCGATGCTTGAAACCAACGACGAATCCCGTCTCTGAACAGGAGGACGCACCATGCTGCCTATCCGTCGCGATATCCGCTTTGCCTTACCGGCTGAACGCATCAAGAACTGGCATGAGCAAGGCCCGTTCATCACGCACTTCTTCAATGCCCTGTCGCTGCTGTTTCCCCAAGGAGAGCTGTTTTTCATGGACAGCGTGCGCCACTACCGCGCGCACATCCATGACCCGCAGTTGAAGAAAGAGATCCAGGGTTTTATCGGCCAGGAAGCCATGCACAGCCGCGAACACGTGGCCTATAACGATTTGCTGCAAGCGGCGGGGCTGCCGGCGCACACCCTGGACCGACGTCTGAAATTCATCCTCGACCTGCAGAAAAAACACCTGCCGCCGTCTTTCAACCTGGCGGTAACCATCGCCCTGGAGCACTACACCGCGATGCTCGCGGAAATACTGCTCAGCGACCCGTCGCGCTTTGGCGACTCACACAAGGGCTACCAGCAGATGTGGTACTGGCACGCCCTGGAAGAAACCGAGCACAAGGCCGTGGCGTTCGATGTGTGGAACACCGTGGTCAAGCCCGGGCCACTGCGCTATCTGTTGCGCACCGGGACCATGCTCACCACCACCCTGCTCTTCTGGCTGGTGGTGTTTGATTTCCACGTACGCTTGCTGATTGCCGACCGCAAGGCCGGAGGGCATTTAAAGGGGGTCTGGCGCATGCTCAAGTTTCTCTACGGTCCCAAGGGGGTGTTCCCAAGGATGCTGCGACCGTGGCTGCATTACTTCAAACCCGGCTTTCACCCCTGGGACCACGACAACCGCGCACGCCTGGCGGGCATAGACGGGTTGCTCGAAGAGATCGCCCGGACCGGTGGTGGCTACGAGTCGGCCTAGGCCTCGGCCAGGCTGGCGCGATTGCGCACAAAGCCTTGCAATTGATCGCCTGGCAGCGCCTTGCTGAAATACCAGCCCTGGATAATCAGCTCATTGCCTGAGTTCAGGAAGGCCAACTGCTCGGCGGTCTCCACGCCTTCGACCACCACTCCGAGGTTCAACGCCTCGCAAAAGCGCAACAGGCCGGTCAGCACCTGGGCGCCCTTGGGCTCGTGCTGGGCGACCACAAAACTGCGGTCGATCTTGATGAAGTCCACCGGAAACTGGTGCAGGTAACTCAAGGCGGAATACCCGGTGCCAAAGTCATCGATATAGATCTTGGCGCCGATGGCTTGCAGTTTCTGGAGGGTCTGGCGCGTGACCTGGATATCACTGACCAACGCGTCTTCGGTGATTTCCACCGACACCTGCCCGTGGGCCTGGGCCAGTATTTCCACCAGGCGTTCGCCATAGGCAGCATCCGTCAGGGTGGCGCTGGAAATATTGATCGTCATCGGCAAGGCAAAACCGATTTTCTGCCACTTCTGGTACTCACGCACGGCCTGGGACGCCACCCACACATCCACATCCGGCATCAGTCGCGCCTGGGCCAGCCATTGCAGAAATTCCCAGGGCGAATGCACGGTACCCTGGGCATCCCGGGCGCGCATCAAGGCTTCACAGCCGGTACACAGGCCGGTGCGGGTCGAGACCTGGGGCTGGAACTCGAGGTAGAACTCATAATCGCTGATCTGCTGGATGCGGCTCAGTTCGTTGGCCTGGCGCGCCAGCAGCTTGTGGGACGCGAGCACCGGGTCCAACTCCAGCAGGCGGCCTTTTTCTTCGAGGCCGCGAAAGGTCATGTCCAACGACTTGAGGTACACCGTACCGCCTTCGGTGGGCTGACGATGGATCGCGCGCACATAGGGCGCGTAGATCAGGGTGCCGATCACCAGCAGGGCGACTTGCAGCACCACCGCGGCCAGATCGCCGTGGGTGCTGAGGTAGGCATTGAACAGCACCGGCGCGGTAAATGGCACGCTGACCACGGCGGGCGACACCCAGCCGAGCTGCACCACGGTCAGCGCCACCATCGCATTGAAAGCCGGCACCAGCAGGAACGGAATGAACAAGCGCGGGTTGAGGATAATCGGCAAACCAAACAGCAGCACTTCGCTGACGTTGAACAACGACAACGGCAAGCTGGCTATTGCCAACAGGCGCATGGACTGGCTCCGGGAAAACAGCAGGATCGCCACCAACAGGCACAACGCCCCGCCCGAGCCGCCGATAAAGGCGAAACTGCCCAGCAGGCCACTGTTGAGCAGGTACTTGATCGGCTCTCCGGCGGCCAAGGCGGCATGGTTCAGCACCACCGCCTGGTCCAGCACATCGAACAACGGCTGCATCGCGTACACACCGTGAATGCCGAAAAACCACAACAGCGAATTCATCAGGGTCACGAACAAACCGCTGCCGTAGGGTGATTCCAGCGCATCGATCACCTACGGCCCCTGAAGCTCTGCCACATAGGGAATCTGCAACAGCATCGACAGCACCACCACCAAGGCCAGTGAGGTGATTGCGCCCGGCATCACCATATTGATGGTGCCCCTGAGGTTGTGGGCCACCAGGTCCTCGTTGACCAGGCGGGTCCAGCGATAGCGATGCAGCCAGGCGATCGCGGGCACATTGAGCAGCGGCGAAGCAATCGCGATAAACAGTACGAAGGTGGCCGAGGTGCGCGGGTAATCACGCAGGATAAAGGTCGCCACCACCACGTGGGCCAGGCACAGGAAGGCGACGGGCAACTGTGGCAGCCGATATTGAATGGCAAGCATGTAACCGATGGAGGCCGCCACCAATAGCGGGATCACCGAGCTGATCTGGTTATGCAGCCCCGCCAGGAAGGTCACCAACGACGGGGCGAACCCCAGCACGCGAGCGCATTCGGACAGGATCAGAAAGGCGGCCGACACCAGCAGGCACGGCAGGATCCACAACAGCCCCTCGCGGATCGCACGCAATGACTCGGTACTGGCCAGGGCGGCCAGACGCTGGGTAAAGAACAGTTTGAACAGCGTTTGCGCCATGACCCATCCCTCTGTCCGTCGCTTACCGTCCCTGGGAGGCAGGGCCGAAAACACCGGCTAACGCTACACGTCCTGATAGCGGGAGCGAAAGGCTTTTGCAGCGCCACCCGGTTTTTTTCGGCATTCATTTCGGGGCGTTATGCTTGTCGAACTTCCTGGGTTGGCCCATCCTTGGCCCATCCTTGGCCCTCGACGCGCAGATCGACGATCCGCCCGTTCTGCCAGCCGGCACCCGCCATCCGTTAACGTGGCGCCGGACACTGGACGCGACTGCACCTCGACCCTGACCCCTTTATCAACCTGGAGCACAGCCTTGTCACAACCCGGCGATAACCACCAGCTCGCCCTGGACCGATTCCTGGCAGAACATCCCGACATCGTCACGCAGTTGGATACCCTGAACCCGCTGGCGGCCCAGGCCAAAGGCGAAACCCTGGCGCAATACCGCGCCGAGCACCTGCACGAAGCCTTCGAGGCTGAAGCCGAGCGCCAGGGGCTGTTTGCCTGGGAGCTGACACTCAAGCTGACAGCGGAGTCAGCCCAGGCGTTCGAAGCCCAACGCCTCGAAGTCCACAAGGAAGTGGCGCAGATGGCCGGCATGAGCTGGGCTGACTACTGCCGGTTGCACGACGTGAACAGCTGACACCGCGCTACACAAACCAACGGCGCCACGGGCAGCCCATCATCTCACGCAACTCAGCGACGCTGATGGTGCGACGCTCGGGGTCCAGGGCCAGCGCCGTGCGTAACGCCGGCCAATAATGCCGAGGCCATTGCCGTGGCCGCGGCAGTGACTCAGCGGATGAGCGCTCCCCCGGCCGCCGTCCTTGCGCCATCTCGTAAAGCACGCACGCCACGCCGTACAGGTCGGCGGCCATTGACAGCGCATCGCCGGCCAGCAGCTCCGGCGCGGCATAAGCGGGTGTCCAGGCACCGATATGGCCGCGGCTCAGGCCCGGCAACCCGGTCGTGAGCAGCGACTGCCCCAGGCCGAAATCGAACAACCGCAGGCCCTCCTCGCTGACCATGACGTTGCCCGGCTTCAGATCGCCGTGCAGCACACCCAGGCGATGGGTATACGCCACGGCGTCGAGCAACTGCACCGCCATCGGTTGCAGTTCTCGCCAAGGCATGCCACCGGGGTATTCGAGCAGCAGTCGGTCCAGGGTCATGCCGTGCATCAACTCCATGGTAAAGAACGCGATATGCCGGTTGATATCGACGTCGAATCCATACATGCGCACCACCCGCTCATGTCGCAGGCCGCGGGCCAGGGCAAACTCGCTGTACAACAGCACATGGGCGTCCGGGCACTCGGCAAAGGTTTCGCCGAGGACCTTCAAGGCCACACTGGAACACGGTTCGCCGAATTGTTCGTGCAGCAAGTCACGGGCGCGGTAGACCACACCCATGCCTCCGCTGCCGAGTATCCGCTCCAGCTGATAACGCCCGGCGAGCAGGCTGGGTGGGGCCACGGTCGCGCTCATGACTGCACCACCACAGCAGTCAGGTCGTCCCGCGCCGTGCCGCGCATGACGGCGGCGAACAACCGGTCCACCATCTGTTGCGGCGTGCCCATGCTCAAGGCACGTCCCAGCTCGCCATGACTGAGTGACTGGTACAGACCGTCGCTGCACAACAGGAACACATCGCCTGGCCGAGTGCTGAGCTCCAGCACTTCCAGGTTCAAGGGCTCACGGGCGCCGATGGCCCGCGTCAAGGCCCGCGCATCCGGGTGGGCTCGGGCCTGCTCCAGGCTCAACTGTTGTTCATCCATCAATTGTCGAAGCAGGGAGTGGTCGCGGGACAGTTGATACAGGTTCTGCCCGCGCCACAGGTAGCAACGGCTGTCTCCCGCCCACACACAGGCAGCACGACTGCCCTCCAACAGTAGCGTGACGACGGTGCTGCCCATGGTGCCGTCGAGATCACCTGCGGGGCGTCTCAGCCCATGGCCCAGTTGCCAATTGAGCGATTGCAGGCATCGGCGAACGGCTTCCACGCGCTGATCGAGGCTACCCTGCCCCGACAAGGACGCCAGGCTGCTGGCCACCCATTGGCTGGCCACATCCCCGGCCCGGTGCCCGCCCATGCCGTCCGCCACCGCCCAACAGCCGCGTTGAGGGCAATCGAGGAACGCGTCCTCGTTACGCGCCCTGACCTTGCCGCGCTGCGTACGCCCCGCACTGCGCCAAGGGGTGCGATGGCGGCTCACAGACGCTCCGGCAAGCGGAACGTGCGCCAGGCCGCGATTTGAAATGGGTTGGGCATGCGCTGGCTGGTCAACAGGTAATTGGCGCGCAAACCCGAGAGGTCAGACTTGAGTATCTGCGCGTTTCGGCCATTGGCGGGCTCGCTCTGCATCAAATCGAAGAAGCGGAACAATGACCAATCTCCGCTGTTTTTCTCGATCCCCAGGGGTCGATGCGCGCCCCGCTCCAGGACCAGGCTGCTGCGACCGTTGTCGGCCTCGGTGGGCCAATGAAACGCCATGGGCACGATGGGGCCGTGGCGATATTCCAGTTGTTGATCGCCAATACGCAGGATGGCGCGACTGACCGCCTGGTCCAGGCTGTAGGGGGCCAGGGTAAAGCGCACGGACAAGCCTCCTTGTTCCTCGGAAAAAAAACCGCGCCGGATCACTTGCGCCTTCGCCAGTTGGTCCAGGAAAGCACGTGATGTCGGAAAGCTGCGCCCGTCCAGGCCGCGCAAGCGGTAGCGGCTGCCCTCGGTGCTGACAAACGGGCGCAGGTAACTGTCATAGAACCGCGCCATCACACCTCGAGGCTTGAAAAAATCGGTGAAATCACTGAGCGCCACATCGCTGGTACCGTGGGCATTGAACGGGTACCGCTGGCGAATGGCCTTGGCATACACACCGTATACCTCGCTTTGATAGCGCTGGTTCACATACACATAGGCCTCGTCCAACCAGTGGCGCCAGACATCATCGGCAATGGCCTCGAACCAGGCAGACAGCGGCAGTGGCAGACGCGCAGCAGCGTCACGCAAATTGCCCAGCACATCCTGCTGGCCCTCCATGCGCCGTATAGCCTTTTGGAAGGCCGCCTGCTCCGGCGCACTCTCACGGTTCAGGGCCGTCAGTTGCAGGTGCAACTCGTCGGCCAGACGCAGGGCCTGGCTTAACTCGGCACCGGGGTTTTGCCGCTCGTCCAGCATCTGGTGCAACGGTTCGAAGCGGCGCTGCAACGCACGCCGGGCCGAATCCGGCGGCAACTGCTCCATTAGCGCGTCGCTTGCCAACTGCGCCACCGCGCCCACCTCACCGATCTGGCGCGTCACCTCATCCAGTCGCTCGCTGACAGGGAGCAAGCGGGTATTTTCCCTGACCAACTGCAACAGCTGGATCACGGGCGACTGGGCGGACGTCAAGCTGGCAAGTTGCTCGGCACCTTGCCTGAGGCCGTCAGTCGCCTGCAGGCTGACCTGGCCCAATGCCTCACTCCAGGCGTCGGCGTACTCGCTGAAGTAACGCTGCTCGAGCTCAAGCATCAGCCGGCGTAAATCCATGGCACTCAAGTCCGTCCCTTCACCCAGCACCCAATTGTCCTGGGCAATGGCATTCACCAATCGCGGCCCCTGCGTCTCGAAATACTGCAAATACCGTTTTGTGTAGAACCCGGGGATCGGATGATCGATGGCGGCAAATACCTTGCCCTCGGCAAAGCGCAAGGGTTCCAGGTTACGCGACTGCTCGCGCAGCACCCGGTAGATCACATCGGCCAACGACTCACCGCGCAATGCCTGGCGCGCCAGGGCAACCAGTTGATCATCCACCGGTGCCACGAACGATTGCCCAAGCAACTGCGCCAGGTGCACATTCAGGCGGTGCTGTGTCGACGTATCGCCCGCATAACGTGCCGACCAATGGCCAGCCACTCGCTGCGCCAGCCAAGCCGTATCACGGCGCTCGCGCAAGGTGAGCATCAGGTAGGCACGCAGGTTGTCCAACAGCCGCTCGCGATCATCCAGGCTCGAACGCACCTGCTCTTCGAGCAACTCGGTCACCCGTGGCAATAACTGCTGTTGCAGGGCCTGCTCATACGCGCTGTCCAGCACCGGCTGACTCGCTTCTCCCTGATACAAGCCTGCACGTTCCACCAGTGGCACGTCCTGCACTGCGGGGAAAACCTGGATCGCCGCCCGCCGTGCATCCAGCAGCGGCAACACGGCCAGCGTCGCGTCCGTACCAAGTGGCAAGGCAACTGGCGTCGCCAGGTTGGCCAGTTGCTGCAAGCGATGATGGTTGACCGAATAACTGTGCATCCACAGCCAACCCGCCGCACCGATGACCAGGGTTGCGGCCACGGCCACGCCGATTTGCCGGCGACGTATGCGCTGCTGCTCCTGGCCCTGCAGACCGGCGAGGCCGGCCTCGGCAAATATCACCCGGTTGAACAAGCCCTGGATGAAGTGCGAGCCGCGCTCACCGGCGCAGGTCAAATAGAACCCGCGCAGTCCGTTGATACGTTGATAACGATGCGCGGAAAAAGCCAGCTCGATAAATGCGCACAGGCGTTCGCCGACTCGCGCCATCTGTTGCGGAAAGTCGAGTGTCAGCCCGCGCTGCTCAACACTGCGCTGCGCGTGCAAGCGCTGAATCAACTCACCCCCCAGGCGTTGCAGCAGCGTCTCGAACGCCTGGCGCACCTGGGTGACTTCAGTGCCGGCCTTGCCGGTGATCAGCTGTTCACCCAGTACGCCTTCGGCGGCGTCGGCCTGGGGTGAGTCGAAGTATTCGGCAAACCCCGTCAACCGATCGGCCTGGGTCAGGACCAGGTAGATCGGCACATCGACATGCAACGTCTGCTGGATTTCCTGCAAGCGCGTGTGAATGTGACGGGCGTGATGGTCCAGATCCAGCGGGTGGCTGCCAACCAGCGTTTCCATCGACAAGGTCACCACGACACCATTGAGCGGGCGGACCTGGCGTCGCGCCCTGAGCAGCCTGAGCAAGGTCAACCAGCCCGCGGCATCCACGGCACCGTCCGGTTGCGTCAGGTAGCGTCCGGCGGTATCGACCAGCACCGCGTCGTCGGCAAAGTACCAATCACAGTAGCGGGTCTGGCCCGTCGAACTCGGCTCGACACGGTCCAGCGGAAACGGCAACCCACTGGCCGCCAGCAAGCGCGTCTTGCCACTGCCCGCCTCGCCGATCAACAGGTACCAGGGCAGCTCATCACGCCAACGCTCGCTGCGTTCAGCATACCGGCCAGAGGTTTTCAGGGTATGTAGCGCCTCCCTGAAGCGGCCACGCACTTGTTTCTGCTCGTCCTCGATGCGCCCCTGTTGCTCATGATGCGCCTGGTGTCCGGGCTTTTTCAGCCGCGCGGCGCGGCGCCCGCCGGCCAGGACCATCGCCAGCCCCCACAACAGAAACACCACGCAGACGGTCAACAGGCGCGATGTCGGTGCGGCCCAGAACCGATACCCGTCCACCGCGAGCAAGGGTCCGAAAAACCATACCAACAGCGCGACTGAAAGCACCAGCAACAAGCTCCAGACCCAAATCGTAGCCAGCACGGTGCCCGCGCCCTTGAAGAATGCGTTCATTCATTGCTCCCAGCGTTACAGGGGCGTCCGAGTCAGATCCGGCGCCGAAATTTGAAAAGGTTGCAGCACCTGTGTGCGCTCTTTGCCCAATACCCAGGCAAACCCCGAATAGATCGCCAGCATGCAGCCCAGGCAAAGGATTCCAACCCAAAGGGTCGGCAGCTTGCGCGGGGCTTTATGGCGTACGGGCTCCACCCGTGGCGGTAATACAGAGACAGGCAGCGGCGTGCCCCGGACATGCCTGACCTGGCGATACAAGGCATCGCGCACCGCTTCAAGTTGCAGCACGCCACGCTCCATGACCCGATATTTACCCTCAAACCCCATCGCCAGGCACAGGTACATCAATTCCAGCAGCGCAATGTGCTTGACCGGGTCTCGGGACAGTCGCTCCAGCAGCTGGAAAAACTTTTCGCCGCCGAACGTTTCGTTATGGAAGCGGCTCAGCAGGCTGACCTTCGACCAGTCGCTGCGACTGCCCCAGGCGGTGGTCACCACCGCTTCGTCGATCACGCTGCACAACACATAACGCGCCGACATGACCTGGCCGTTTTCGCTCCCCTCATGTAAGGCACGGGTCTCGAATTGGGTGACCCCTTCCGACAGCCGATCATTCAGTGTTTGCAAGCTTTCCCGACCGCCATGGTTCCTGAGCCGGGCCACCTCCGCGAGTAATTCCCAAGCGACCGCAACCAGCGGGTTAAGCCCCATATTGAAGGTCTGCGCGCCCTGCAAGCGGGCCGCGTAGATCATTCGGTCTTCCAATTGCTCGAAGCGCGGTGGCGTGGGGAAATCGGTGATCGCGCCCTGCGCCGGCCCCCGTCCTTCACGATCAAGCAGGACAGTTTTTTCGTCCTGTGGGTATTCACGGTCCGTGGTCATAGTGTTCAGTTCCTGATGGCCCAGAAGGTGAGTTCAAGCTCGGCAAACTCGCCGCCGACATGGAAGGCAAACCCACCCGAATGCTCCAGTTGCGTGATGTCCCGGGCGCTGAGTTCGAGCATGAAATAGGTTTTGCCGGCATGGAACGGCAACTGTCGCGGTGCCACCGGCAGCGGCTTGACCTTGATGCCCGCCAGATGCAGGTTGACCAGTTCGCGTATACGCTCCACCGGGCCGATCTTCAGATGCGCCGGCAAACGGTGACGAAGCTCATCCGAATCACACTGCGCGCTGGCCGTCAGGATGAAGGTCGCGCTGCCGAGCAGCTTGAGGTCGCTCACCTGGCATACCAGCACGCCGTATTGACGCTGTTGCAGCGCGAGCTCCATGGCATGCTGCTCCAGCACCATCGACAGCATGGAGCGAATGCCCTCCATCAGCCCACGAAAGCTGGCGCCCTGGTCGTTATGCCGATACCGCACGTCCAACGGGGCACGCTTGCTGTCATGGGCGAACGTCGATAACTCACCGAGCATCGACAGGCACTCGCGGAACACCGTTTCCGGACGAACCTGAACCTGGCCCAGATAGTGACGCAGGACCCACTCGCAACGATTGACCAGTTGCAGCATCAGAAAGTCGCCGATCTGCGAACCGGCGGCGGCACCGTTGCCCTGGATACGCTCTGCAATGGCGTCGCCTCGGCAGGCCAGCAGGCTGATCACCTCCTTGAGGCACGACGATACATAAGCCGATCCCTGGACATACATGAAGGTCGGGCTGAACTCCGGGTCCAGGCTCACGCCCTCTTCATCCGTGCAATCCACAACCTGGGCGACCTTGAGCATCACACACGCCTGGTCACTGTGATGCTCCCCCAGCAGCAGGCGCAGGTCCGGACGGCCGCAGTGAATCTGACAACGTAAATCGATACCGGCATTGGAGTCGCCAACGTCCATCGGCCAGGTGATATAGCGTGCCCAGACATCGGCCTGGTCCTGCTTGCGCGCCTCGATCTGGTTGTGGGTCGTCAACGGCAACGCAAGATAGATCCCTTGCCTGCCCGCGTTGGCAGGTACCTGCAGGACCAGCGGCTCCATGGCGGCACTCAACTCGAAGAGGCTGCCGTCGGGTAATACACCACTGGCTTGGTTGACGACGATCTTGCCCAGGCGCAGGTACTGCAGGTCGATTTCAAGGGTGATGAAACCCCAGGTGTCGCAGCCCAGCAGGCGGGTGCGGTTGAGTTGCTGGTTGTAGTAACGATCGTTGTGTTGCAGGTGCTGGGGCCGCAACAACATGCCTTCCTGCCAAATGACTTTATGAACGAGCATATCAATCCTGCCTCGCACCAGAAATCGGGTTGGCGACCCGGATGCCAGCCTTGTCAAGCACCAGGCTGGCCCGGGTCAGTTTCTGCGGATTAAGCGACACCACCATTCGCCACTGCACATGGGGCAGGTCTCGATAGGCGGCCAGCACCCCCACATAACGGCTCTGCGGTTCAACCTTGAGCTTGAGCTCCAGCCGTTCGCCGGGGCGCATTTCCAGCTCCTCGCTGCTTACCCAGTCCTTGGGCAAGGCTTGCTCGGCACGCCCGTAAAGGCTGAAAAAATCGGCGTTCTCGAAGGCCACGGGATGGCGCAGCTCGAGCAAGTGCACCACGATCGGCGAGGGACGCCCGTGCAGGTCGGGGTTGACCTGATCGCTGGCGACCAGCTTCAGGTCCAGCTTGGTCACGGTAGAAAAAGGCGACAGGGTGCTGCACCCGGTCAACAGGCTGAATACCACCAGCATGGATGCAACGGCGGCTCGATACATGATCATCATCCCGGGTAGTCCACATGAAGGGTGGAGATCAGGCGGACCTGCTCGTCATAGGCTCTGGCGAAGTCCTTGCCCAACAGGTGTCCCGTGAGCGGTTCAGCCTCGACCAGGCGCTGGTAGTGACGTTGATAGGCGCGCCATTGGGCACCGTCGGTGTTGAACCGGGGCGATTTGTCCTGGCGCTCGAAACACAGCAGCAGATAGCTGGGGGCGAACGCTTCCCGCGCGCTGCGCGCCGCGGCACGACATGCCGCCAGCAATGCAATCTGATGCGTCTGCATATCCCGGTGCACTTGAGTGATCGCCAGGTCGGCGGGCAGTTGGCCAAATTCGCTGATGCCCAACAATGCGGCCAACGCCGTCTCGGCATCCGCGCACTGCCTTAGGGGGTTTGGGCTGTTCACAACGGGAGCGGCGGGCGCCAGGTTCGATTCACTTTTCAGTTCGTCGCAGGTGCGCAGGTTGTGCTGCAACCCCTCGATACTCAGCTTGAGCAAGCCGGCGACCTTGATCGCCAATGCCTCTCGCGCTGGCCTGTCAACGTCGTCGAGGCGGATCCCCAGCGCTGCCGCAAACTGCGTCCAAAAGGACTCGTTGTCCGCTGGCGCAGTGACAACCTGCGGGCTCGGCGGCACCTCCAGGTCGGGCTCCACCCATCGAGGCAAGACCAGATGGTCTCGGTCCGCCGCGCTGTGAGTCATCCACGGCCCCGGTTCTTGGGCGACAGTACTCAATGCGTCCAGCCCGTCCAATGACGGATGGGTGAGGTCCTCATCATCCAGCGCCTGCATGGGGTCCAGGGCCAGGAAAGCATCGTCGGGAATCGGCCCCGGTGCCGTAAATCGCCGCGCGCCGGGCGGGGCCGGCGGCTCGATAAGCCTTGCGCGTATCGCCAATGCCCCCAGTTGAAAAAGATCACCGTCGGCGATCAGTCGCGCCTGCCCTTTATTCAGGCGTTCACCACTGTCGGCCACGCAAATGCCATTGCTGCTGATGTCCGTCAGAAAGTAGCGACCTTCACGGTAGCTCACCAGCCCATGGTGACTGGACAACAGTCGACTGGCATCGGGGATCACCCAGTCGCAACCGGCCCCGCGACCGATCACACCGCCGACACCGGCAAACGTCTTGCGAGCGCCGGCCAGCGGCTCGGTGCCAGCGCCGTCATACACTTCAAATACCAGTTGCATGCTCGGGTCCTCCATTCACTGGCCGCGACTGGTCGCTTGCGGGTCGCCCAACGGACGGTAGTCAGCATCATCGAAGACATAATTGGCGTTACAGCCGCCCAGCACACACAACACAAGCAACATGGCTTGCCACAGACGATCAGGCATCGGGTATCTCCCATAGACACAAGGCATTCAGCACTCCCCCTTGGCTTCACCAACAGGAATATTCAAGCGGGCAAGCCGGTAGAGCAGCGTGCGGCGAGCGACGCCCAGCTCACGGGCGGTGCGTGTTCGATTACCACGGTTCTTCTGCAGGCAATCGATCAGGACCATGCGCTCCACCCTCTCCAGGCGCTGGCGTAATGTGGTCTCTACAGCGGCCTCCGTTCGCGGCGACAGCGCCAGGTGCAGCGGCAGGATCACACCGTCATCACACAGCAGCACCGCGCGCTCCACCAGGCACTTGAGTTCGCGGACATTGCCGGGGAAGCCATGACTCGTCAGTTGATCCAGGGCCGCGCTTGACCAGCCAACAGCTGGCCGACCGAGTGCCATACAGGCCTCGTCGGCGAAATGACGCGCCAGTTGCAGCGCGTCGCCGTCGCGCTCACGCAGCGCCGGCAACTCGATGGGAAACTGCGCCAGCCGGTAATACAGGTCTTCGCGGAAGGTCCCCTGGGCCACCATGGCAAGCAGGTCACGGTGAGTCGCCGCGATGATGCGGACATCGACCTTATGGGAAGCATTGGCCCCCAGCGGACGCACTTCTCCTTCCTGCAAAACGCGCAGCAACTTGGCCTGCAGTGAGAGCGGCATGTCACCGATTTCATCCAACAGCAGCGTGCCGCCATGGGCTGCATCAAATAACCCGACGTGGTCGCGCTGGGCCCCGGTAAATGCGCCCTTGCGGTAGCCGAACAGCTCGCTCTCCAACAGGCCTTCCGGAAACGCGGCGCAGTTCTGCACCACGAACGCTTTAGCGCTGCGCGGCCCGGCGGCGTGGATGGCCCGCGCCACCACTTCCTTGCCGGTACCGGTCTCGCCACGCAGCAACACGGTGTACGGCGTGTGCAGGACCTTACCGATCAAGCGGCAGGTCTCGTTCATCGCGACACTGTTGCCGATCAAGCCGTACACACGAGTGGCGGGCGCTCTCGATTTGAGCCGGGTGACCTCCGATGCGGGCTGCATCCGTCGCAACAGGCTCAATTGCGCCAGCGCGAAGCCGCCAAGGCGCGCCAGCGAGGCAACATAACCTTGCAATTGGGCTGGGCGCGGGCTGGCGCACAGCAATACCCCCATGATGGTTTTGCTGCGCCCCAGCAGCGGTATGCAGGACAGGCAATGCCAAGGCTGCGCCACTGCCGGCAGGAACCCGGTGTCATGCACGCACTGGCTCAGGTCATCCAGGGTAAGGGGCTGCCCTTGGGTCAGCACGTAGTGCAACAGAGGTTCATGCTGGGAGCCAGGGCCCGACGCTGGGTCGCCCGGCGGCAGTGCCCCGTGGAGATGCTGGGCGATCAGCTCAAGCCTGCCCGCCGGCTCATCGAACAGGTACAGCTGGCTGAGTTCACACTGGCTCAGTTGCGCAGCGCCGGTCACGCACAAGTCCGCCAGCGTGGTTTCGTCGTGTTCATGGCCCAGTCGGCAGAACCAGCCGAGCAAGGTCTCGGCATAGGTCAGGGGATGGGGTAATGGGGTAAACAGGCTTTTCATCATTGGCCGAACTCGCAGACTGGCCGACCGCTGCTATCCAGCCGTGCATGAACCCGTGACAGACCTGCATGGCCCACCGTTGCAGTCAGCAGCCGATCAGCGATCTGCGGCAGCAGGTCCGACTCGATCCACTGATCGATCGCGCGCGCTCCGCTGTCACCGTGTGTGCAGAGCCGGACCATGTGCGCCACCAGCTCGGGCGTGTGGGTAAACGCCAACTGGCGTTGCTGCAATCGCTGGCCAAGGCGCGCAAGCTTGAGGCGTGCCACGTCATTGAGCACCTCACCCGTCACCGGGTAATAGGGCACCACCCGCATCCGGGCCAGCAACGCCGGTTTGAAGTGTGCCCGCAGCGCGGGGAGGATCGCGGCTTGCAATACCTCGATGTCCGGGCGCAGGCCGTCGGCGCACGCCTCACTGATGCAGTCGCTGCCAAGATTGGAGGTCATCAGGATCAACGTATTACGGAAATCGATCTCCCGCCCTTCGCCATCATTGGCCAAGCCCTTGTCGAAGACTTGGTAGAACAGGTTCAACACCTCCGGGTCTGCCTTCTCGACCTCGTCGAGCAACACCACCGAATAAGGGCGTTGCCGCACCGCTTCGGTCAGGACACCGCCTTCGCCGTAGCCCACGTAACCCGGAGGTGCACCGATCAATCGAGACAGTGAGTGTTTTTCCTGATACTCCGACATATTGATGAGGGTGACGAACCGCTGGCCTCCGTACAGCAGGTCGGCCAGCGCCAGCGCGGTTTCGGTCTTGCCCACACCGCTGGGGCCGGCCAGCAGGAATACACCTACCGGCGCATCGGGTTCGTTGAGGCCGGCAGCTACGGCCCGCAGGCTGCGATCAAGCGCCTGCACGACCGGCTCCTGTCCCAGAATGCGTGCTCGCAAGGCATCGGCGAACCCCAGGACTTTTTCGCTGGGTTCAAGGGCCACTTGCTCGACGGGAATCCCGGTCCACGCACTGATGACCTGGGCCACCAGGCGCGGGCACACCGTCGGGCTTGCCGTCGGCTGCTCGCGCTGTTCAACCCAGCACTGCTCCAGGGCCTGGCGCTCCTGCTCCAGGGCATCCAGTCGCAGGCTCAAGGCTTGCAGGGCCACCTCATCGACCGGCAGCCCGACCTCGGCATCCCTGCGCAGCGCCAGGTGTTGCCGCGTCCCTTCGGCAAGCTCGGCGACAAGGCATTGCAAGGCTTCGGGCCGCGCCGACAAGCACGTGCGAGCCCTTGCGCACGCCGTATCCAGCACATCCACCGCTTTATCCGGTAGCTGGCGCCCGGCCAAATACCGCGCGCTCATGTGCGCTGCCGCGACAACCGCATCATCGCGCACGTACACGTCATGGCTGGCCTCATAGACCGGCACCAGTCCACGCAGGATCGATACCGCGGCCTCGACACTCGGTTCGCCCACCCGTACCGGTTGAAAACGCCGCGCCAATGCGGGGTCCTTTTCGATGTATTGCTTGTACTCCGACCAGGTGGTGGCGGCGATGGTCCGCAGTTGACCGCGGGCCAACGCAGGCTTGAGCAGGTTGGCGGCATCCGACGCACCACCCGGCCCCGCGGCCCCCACCAGCATATGAGCCTCGTCGATAAACAGGATCACGGCCTGGGGCGAGGCGTTGACTTCGTCGATCACCCCCTTGAGGCGGCGCTCGAATTCGCCCTTGATACCAGCCCCCGCTTGCAGCAGCCCCATATCAAGGGTCAGCACGCGCACATCCTGGAGGGCTGGCGGTACCTGCGATGCGACCACTTGCAGGGCGAAGCCTTCGACAATCGCCGTTTTCCCGACCCCGGCTTCTCCGACCAGGATCGGGTTGTTCTTGCGTCGACGCACGAGGATGTCGATCAATTGCCGGATTTCACCCTCCCGGCAGATGACAGGGTCGATCAAGCCTTCACGGGCCTGGCGCGTCAGGTCCTGGGTAAAACGCTGCAACCATGATTCAGCCACCACTGCCTGGACTTGTGCGCCCTGGCTCAATAAGAAGTCACGTACGCGATCAGCGTCCAAACGGCTCAAAATACCTTGATAACCGCTGCCGGCGTGCTCCAGGGGATGACGTAGCAGCGCGAGCAACAGGGCACCTTGGTCAACGTCATGTCGCCCCAGTTCAAGGTGCGCAACCATCAACGCCTGTTGCAACCACTGCACCAAAGCCTGGGCGAACACCGGGTTGTGGGTTGCACACTGCGCGGTCTTTGGCTGCAGCGTCGCCTGCAGTTCGTGCAGCGCTACGTTGGCCTCTGCCAGCGCCTTGGCCAACACGCCATCGGCGTGCTCCAGCAGCGCCAGCAGCAGGTCCTCCACCAGCACTTCGCGACCGCCCCGGGCGATACAACGTTCAGCCGAGCGTTCCAGGTCGCTGCGGGTTTGCGCCGCCAATGTCCGTATCAATTGTTGCAGGTCTACATTCATCATAATCATCAGTCCTTAATGCGCATTGCCAGCCAGCGTGACCACACCATCCGCCCGCTCATGCCCCAGCCAACTGGTCCATCCCAGGCGACACACATTGCGCTCGCCGATATGCAGCGCGCGGATCTCCCCTTCAGCGAGCACCAGGCGCACGTCATATTCCAGCGGTGCGCGCGCGGTTAAGCGCAGCAGTGCACATAAGGGGCGCAAGTCCTCCCCGGTCGGCAGGAACTGGTGAAATCGTTGCCAGTCGAGCCCGAGCAGATGCACGGTGAACTTGCCGCTGCAATCGGTGACCCGACTACCCAGCACCAGGTCCTGGCCGAGCGTGTGGTTGGCCGCCCCCAGCCGATTGCGCTGCTGTCCGTTGATTGACACGCTGCGTTCAACCCACTGTTCGATGAACAACCGGCGGTGCTTGAAGTAATGGCGCATCACAGTCTCAATCATTGCCGCCGAATGCGCGCGCAGGCTCAGCAGCCCCAGGTAAGGCAGCAGCCGTTTGCAGTCCAGCGCTGCCGCCCGACGAATGTCCTGGCCTCCCAGTCCGATCAAGGCAAACATCTGCGCCGAGAACGCATCACTGGCGCCCCGTCGGAAGCAGGCTCGATAACGATATTTGCGCCAGATCGGCAGCATCAGCCGTTGCAGGCGGTGGTGAAACACGTCCAGGAAATCCCGGGTGGCGTTACCGCCTGACACCTCTGCGTACGCCTGCTCCGCGTAGAACGCGGGCAGTGGTGACCCCGCGCCACATAGTCCGAGGACATTGAGGCGAAGCCGCGCGCGCAATTGACCGTACTCCACAAAAAACTCCACTCGATCGATGTCGTGTCCGGGAAAGCCCAAGCCTGGATTGGCCTGGAATTCCAATTGGTCATACAACGCGTCCTCATCCAGCAGTGGATGGGCATCACGCAAGCGCTCGATCACCTGTAACACCGCCTGGAACAGCGAGTACTCGCGGATGAAACGGGACAGTTCGGTTAAAGCAGGGGCTGCTCGCCCATGCGGGGTGGCCATAGGTACACATCTCCTTGTGTGCTGATCACTCGCAATTCGTGATACGAATTCAAGCTGGCGTACAGCGCAAAAAACTCGTTGAGCACCGAAGCGAATACAAAGGTTTCGCCCTGGCCGAGGAAGCCTTGGGTATCGATCGACAGGTCCACCCGCACACCGCGAATCGGCAGGCCATTGAGCAATCGGTCGACGGCTTCGTGCCGGATGCCGCGCAGCGCTCCCAACCGCTTTGCACTGATTTTCTGCGCCTGGCGGCTGTGATAACGCGGCAGGTCGTAGGTTTCGAGGATGACTTTCAGGGCATTGATATCGGTCAACGACAGGTAGTTGAGCGACAGGTTGCTGATCAGTCGCCACAGGAAGTCCTGGTCCAGGGGCGGAGCAAGACTCGTGGTCGGCACGGTGATATTTCGAAACGCCAGAAATTCCGGGGTCTGCTCGCAGGGCTGGTTGACCTGCCCCACCTGTAGCTGCAGCGGCAGGTTCTGATTGGTGCAGGTCAACTCGATCGACAGTGTTTCCTGTTCGTGCCCCTGGTCACGCTCAAACGCGATCCAGGTGTCGAGACCGGCATGCTGTGCCGATGCACGCTGGCGAAGGCTGTAGCTGGGGGCCATGTTCGAGGCTGGGGTGGCGCTGTCGTGTTCAAAGGACTCGAACGGTACGTAATGCCGATAACCCAGGCCACCCGGGCGCCATCCCGTCACGCTGTCCACGGAAAACACCGCGGCGTTGCCCCGGGTATATTCCCCAGGCACCAGCAGGTACTCATCCTGCTTGCCGTCCAGGCGAACGGGCACGGCATCATGGTTGAACAGATTGACGATGGGGGTGCAATAGAGCTTCACGTTGTCCAGGCTGGGGCGTTGCGGCTCATGCCCCTGGGTGCGCAGTTCAAAACGCATCACCATGCCACGCACCCGTTTGAGCAGTGCCTGAGGCACCCCATGCAACCGATCCAAACCGCCGACATCCACGAACAGGTATTTGTCAGGGAAGGCAAAATACTCCTGCAGCAGGCGATAACCACGGAAGGTATTTACTGGGTAAGGAATCAACGCCTGTTCTTCGCAGAACCCCACCGGGTGTACCTGGCTGGCACACAGCCGCAGCGACATTGCCTGCCCATCGGTCCCGTTGACGGGCTGGCCGTCATCACCGAGAAGCAACAACTCGATGCCGTCGAGATGACGCAGCAGGCCCAGGTACAACCCCTGGCTGACGTGGCGATCCCCGGCCAAGTGCAACCGCAACGTGTCGAACACCAACTCACTGAAATTCCCCGGGGCGCTCATGTCCAACCGCAGGTCCAACAGGGCTCGCTCACCCTGGAAGACATACGTCACGGCGCTCAGTTGCAGCGCCATGACCTGGGTGCTGTAGCAGGTCCGAAAGCGACAGCGCTCGCCATTGATGGCCGCGCTTTCCACTGCGGTGTCGCGCGCCACCCGGACAGCAGGCCCTGCCCGTTTCAACGGATCGAACTGCAAGATGCTGAACGATGGCAGAGGCCGCATGTAGTTGGGCCACAACAACTGCATCAACGAATGGGTCAGTTCGGGTAATTCGTCATCCAGTTTCTGCCGCAGGCGGCCGGTGAGAAACGCAAAGCCTTCGAGCAAACGCTCCACGTCCGGGTCCTGGCCGGCCTCTGCGAGAAACGGTGCCAGGGCTGGATTGCGCTCGGCGAAACGTCGCCCCAGCTGACGCAAGGCACTGAGTTCGCTTTGGTAATAACGATTAAAGGTCATCCGGCGCAACCTCGACCTGCCCACCATCACCCAGAAGCGCACTGAACACCACCGGTTGCCTGATTCCATTGGCGAGCAGCGTGGCCTCGATGGCAAATGCCAGGACCAGGGGATCGCGGTCGCGGGGCAATAGCCTTACGCGCACGTTCGCCAAACGCGGCTCATAGGCCTGGATAAACCGTTCGATCGACAGGCGCGATCGGCTCAATGATTCGTGCAGGCTCAGGCGCAGGTCATTGAGATCCGGCAAGCCGTAGTCGTGCAATGTCTGGACACTGCCCGCACGCGTGCTGAGCATCTTGCCCAGGTGCGTCGCGATGGACGCCACGCTGTTCGCCTGGGCAGGTGCCTGGCCGTCAAGGCGCTCGAATAGGCTGCAGTAATGTGTCATCCCCTGGTGCCTGCTCATTCTTTGTCGAGCTTGCCGACCAGGGACAAGGTGAAATCCGCCCCCATGTACTTGAAGTGAGGTCGCACACTGAGGTTGACGCGGTACCAGCCAGGTTCCCCGTCGACGTCACTGACGACAATACGGGCGGCTCGCAGCGGACGCCGGCCGCGCACTTCGGCGCTGGGGTTTTCCTGGTCCGCCACGTATTGGCGAATCCACTTGTTGAGCTCCAGCTCAAGGTCGGTGCGCTCCTTCCACGAACCCAGTTGTTCGCGCTGCAGCACCTTGAGGTAATGGGCCAACCGGTTGACCACCATCATGTACGGCAACTGGGTACCCAGGCGGTAGTTCAGCTCGGCCTCCCTGCCCTCGGCGCTGGTGCCGAAGTACTTGGGTTTCTGCACGGAACTGGCGGAGAAGAACGCGGCATTGTCACTGCCCTTGCGCATGGTCAGGGCAATAAAGCCTTCCTCGGCCAACTCATATTCGCGACGATCGGAAACCAGCACCTCGGTAGGAATCTTGGTTTCGATTTCGCCCATGCTGTGGAAGTGGTGCAACGGCAGGTCCTCCACCATGCCACCGCTTTGCGGACCGATAATGTTCGGGCACCAGCGAAACCGGGCGAAGCTATCGGTCAGGCGCGTGGCGAACGCGTAGGCAGTATTGCCCCACAGATAGTGTTCGTGGCTGTTGACCACGTTTTCCTGGTAGGCAAAGGTCTTGACCGGGCACTCCGACGGGTCGTAGGGGGTGCGCAGCAGGAACCGTGGCACGGTAAGGCCGATGTAGCGGGCATCTTCGCTCTGGCGAAAGCTCTGCCACTTGGCAAACTGGGGGCCTTCGAAATGATCCTTGAGATCCTTCAGGTCGGGCAGCCCGGTAAAGCTTTCCAAGCCAAAGAACCCCGGCCCGGCAGCCGCGATAAACGGCGCATGGGCCATGCAGGCCACGCTGGAAACGTACTGCATCAGCTTGACATCCGGCGCGCTGGGCGAGAGGAAGTAGTTGGCAATGATGGCGCCTACCGGCTGGCCGCCAAACTGACCGTATTCGGCACTGTAGATGTGTTTATAGAGCCCGGACTGGTTGATTTCCGGCGAGTCTTCAAAATCATCCAACAGGTCCTGCCGCGCGACATTCAGCAGTTCGATCTTGATGTTCTCGCGAAAATTAGTGCGATCGACCAGCAACTGCAGGCCCTTCCACGCGGCTTCAAGCGCCTGGAAATCCGGGTGGTGGAGAATTTCGTCCATCTGCTGGCTGAGCTTGGCATCGATTTCGGCGATCATCCGATCGACCAGGCGTTTCTTGACCGGCTCACCGCTGTTGTGCGGTTTGACCAGCTCTTCGATAAACGCCGAGACCCCGCGCTTGGCGATGCCATACGCCTCGTCGTCAACCGTCAGCAGCGTCTGGGCAATAATGTTGTCAAGGATGCCGCCGTTGTCATCCGTTGATGTGGCCAGCGGTTTATGTTGTGCGCTCATCGTTCAGTGTCCTTTTCCTGAAAAAGTCATACGGTGGAACTGCCCAGCCCCAACTCGGCCAATACCCGTGCACGGGATTCATCATTGGCCAGGGCTTGCTCGATGGCCTTGCGAAAGCTCGGCGTATTCCCCAGTGGCCCCTTCAATGCCATCAACGCTTCACGCAGCGTCATCAGCTTTTTCAGTTCGGGAATCTGCTCCACCAGGCTTGCGGGGTTGAAGTCCTGCATCGAATTGATCCGCACCTGTATGCCCAGCTCTTCAACGTCGGGCGCGTCCTGGAGGCGATTGGGCACGCTGAGCGTCAACTCCAGCGCTTGCTTGGCCAGCACCTCGTCCAGGGTGTTCTTGTCGATACTGATCGGCTTGCGGTCTTCCAGCTTGCGCAAGTCCTCACGCTGGGTGAAATCCCCCAGCACCAATAACTTCAACGGCAGTTCAACTTCTTCCTGTGCGTCTCCAACGGCAGGTTTGAAGGTGATATTGATGCGTTCCTTGGGTGCTACCGAACCTTCTTTGGCCATGGTCTATCTCCTTTTTTTCGAGCGGCTCGAAAGCCTATTCAAGTACCGCTTCCAGGTCGAAGTGGCACAACCTGCGATGGGTGTCTTCCTTGCGCTCCCGCACGGCATGGCTTTGTGGCAACAGGTCGCAGCAGCGATACAGCAACTGCGCCACCTGCAGCGCCAGGCCAGGCTCCCAACGGTCCAGCCCCGCCTGCTGCAGTTCATGATCCAACTGTTCAAGCTGGATTCTCGCCAGCTCGTACTTGCCGGCCAGTACACACAACCGGGCCTGGGCCAAACGCCAATGGAAGCGCGCTCGCTCGCCGCGTGCGGCATGCAGGCCCTGCCTGAGTTCCCCGACGGCGGCCTTGAGCCCGTCCTTGCGCAAGCGTGGCATGACGTCCTGCAACGCCCTCTCCCACGGCTCGGCGTCGGCATCGATCGATATCTGCGAGGGTGAGGTTCTTTGCAGATGGCGATTCACCTGCAGCGCAATCCAGTCGCGAGTCGCAGCATCCGCAAACGGAACGCCGTCGTGAAAGCAGAACCCGAGGAGGTTCGGCAGGCGTTGCAACAACAGGGCGAGGCTGACTTCCACCTCGGACATCGCCAGATGAGCCTGCAGCGCCTCGAGGCACTCCCACTGCATGCGCAAACCGTCGAACCAGAACATCGCACTGGCCAGGCTCGCTTCAAGCTCAAGCACCAGGTCGGCGTAATGACCTTGGGTAAAACGCTCCTGGTAACGGTTGAGCTTGTCGGATGTGGGGCCACGCAGGCTGGTGATCCCTGCACTGTCGGCGTCGGGGTAACTGACCAGGGGCAGCCAGGCCAGCGTACGGCCCAGGCGCAGCGCGCGCAGGTCTGTAGCGTCCTGGCGCAGCCACCAGGCACACAATGGGCGAGCCTGGTCCTGCAGGGTGCGAAGTCGCTTATGTGCGTCTTTTTCGTTATCGATTGCAGCTTCCGGCTTGAGCAATTGAGTCGCTGCCTGCTTGACCTGTGCAACGACCGCCGTCACACCGGCCGGCTCGGGACCGCATTGCGCCGTGCGCGCCAGGCGCTCTGATAATTGCCTGCGAATCGGCAGAAGGAGTGGCGCGTCGCTTCCCAGGCATGCGCTCCAGCATTCATCCAGGCTGGAAAGGTGTTCAAGGATGGCTTGGAACAGTGGTTGCTGATCCGCGATTGCAAGGGTTTGCGCAAACAGGGGCTCAAGGCGCAGCACCAGCCAGCCGAAAGCTGCGCCACGGGTACGCATCTTGGCGGGGTGGACAGCCGCCCAATGCTGTTCGCAAAGATGACGCAACAGGCCCAGGCCCGCCAGCAAACCAGGAAAAGATTCACGCTGGTACAACGCCCAGGTCAACCATGCCGCGACCCGCAAATCCTTGGAATGCTGACGCAGCACGCCTTCGCTGATGACCCTGACGAGCTGCCAGTCTGGCTGGCTGCCGCCGTGGATCGATTGGGCCTTGGCCAGCTCGGTTTCAAGGGCTTCATATTCGCTGGAGAAGCGCACTTCACTGCCGGCATAACTTGCATCTGAACATGGCGTTCGGGCGACCTCAAGGTAATAAGCGCAAAGCGTGTCTGAGTAAATCATTTTTAACCGCGCACGATTATCCAAGATAGGACCGGCGAACTAACTGCGTATTGGCTGCGCACCAGTAAGCCATGAAGCTTCGTGAAAAACGTGACGAAGCGAGCGAACATTAGTCACGCAAAAAACATTCAGCAAGCAACATGCACCCACTTAAGGAATTTCCTACAATCACCATAAAACCTGGCCTGCGCAGCAATTTGCGCAGTTTAATCCGTTGCAAAACACCCTGACTGCTCGCACTTCATTGATTAGAGCGGCCCAAACAGAACAAGCAACTAATTGCGCACTTAAGCGCAAATACCAGCCGTTAATATCGCCCCCGCCTCCCCGCAACTTATAAAATACAAGCGCACGCCACATCGAACCCCTTATTTCATTGGAGTTCCAACTTTCAGGCACGCTTCTTGTTATAGGGGTTTTGCCCATCCGGCCCGTCGCCGAATGGAACTCCCTATCAATAAGGCAAGGAAACCCGACATGCCAACACCCGCGTATCTTTCTATTACCGGTGTCAAGCAAGGTTTGATAACGGCAGGCACTTTTACCCAGGACTCGGTAGGTGGCATTTACCAGGAAGGTCATGAGGACCAGATTCTCGTGCAGGCGTTTGCTCACCAGGTAATCATTCCCCGCGACCCGCAATCGGGCCAACCGACGGGGCAGAGGGTGCATAAACCGTTGATGATCAGCAAGGTCTTCGACAAGTCATCGCCATTGCTCTTCAGCGCCCTCACCAGCGGCGAAGAGGTCAAGTGCCGACTGGAGTGGCTGCGGACCTCAGCGGCAGGCACGCAGGAGCACTACTTCACCATCGAACTCGAAGGGGCGACCATCGTCGACATCCAGTCGCGCATGCCCAATTGCCAGGACCCGGACAACGCGCATTTCACCCACCTCGAAGACGTCTACTTCAGCTATCGCAAGATCACTTGGACCCATGAGGTCTCCGGTACATCCGGCTCGGACGACTGGCGCAGCCCGGCGGCCGGCTGACCCGGCCTGATGCGCAAACGGCTGCCAGGGACGGCGCCGTTTCTGCGCGACACTCAGACCATCGACAGGGGGTGCTTGCGCTTGGGCGCGCCGAACACCCGGTCGATGGCTTCCAGATCGTGTTCATCCAGCACCAGGTTCGCGGCGCTGGCGTTAAGGCGCACGTGTTCGGGCGTCACGGCCTTGGGGATGGCAATCACCCCCTCCTGGCGCAACACCCACGCCAAGGCCACCTGGGCAGGCGTGACCTCATGAAGGTGAGCGATGTGCTTGAGCGTCTGGCTGGATAGCAGCCCACCCCCCTGGGCAATCGGACAATAAGCCATCAATGGCAAGTGATGCTGTTGCCACCATGGCAGCAGGTCGAATTCGATACCGCGCTCTTCAATGTTGTAGAGCACCTGGTTGGTGGCGCAGGCCGGGGAAGCAAGTTCCTGCAGGTCGGCGACATCGAAATTGGACACGCCCCAGCGGCCGATTTTGCCGGCTTCGCGCAGCCGCTCGAAGGCCTCGACCGTTTCTTCAAGCGGATACTGGCCGCGCCAATGCAGCAGATACAGATCGATGTAATCAGTCCCCAAGCGCCGGAGGCTGGCCTCGCAAGCACGGGGGACACCCTTGTGGCTGGCGTTATGGGGGTAGACCTTGCTCACCAGGAACACCTCGTCACGCTTGCCGCGAATGGCCTCGCCGACCACCTCCTCGGCCCCCCCTTCGCCGTACATTTCGGCGGTATCGATCAGGGTCATGCCCTCGTCGATCCCCAGTTGCAACGCGGCGACTTCGGCGCGGCGCTGGTCGGGGTTCTCGCCCATGCGCCAGGTTCCCTGGCCGATGACAGGGACGGGAACGCCGGCCAGATCAATGGTTCGCATGACAATCTCCTGATGAGTTCGCGGGTTAACAGTGTGGCATTGGCCGGACAAAAGGGTTCAATCGAAGTATGGTTGCCCTTTGCCAAGCTGCCAGGAAGGACCTGCAATGCTGTTTGTCGTGATGCTCGGGGGCAAGCACCCCCGCGCCCGGATCGAAGTCCATGATGTGGTATTCGCCGTGGCGGATACGTTGGAAGGCACCTACCCGCAATTGCGCGACGCCTGGTTTGGCAGCCCCAAGGGTGTGCATATCGATGCCTGGATGGCCGTGGAGGGTGTCGATGGCTGGACAGTCGAGCTCAGCCCCCTGGCACCCCAGGCCGGGGCGCAACATCTGTATTTCATCAACCTGGGCGGCTATGAAGCCCACAGCTTTGGCGAAGCCCATCACTACCTGCTGGTGGTCGCGCCCAACAAACAGGCAGCCAAAGCCAAGGGTCAGCGACAGATGCTGCGCCACTGGTCCCAGGCTCACACCGACGGGGTATTGGATATCGATGACTGCCTCCCCATCGACCTGGTGGACGGCCGCTATGTCCACCTTGTGCAGGGGCCGCACCGGCCAATCGTGCAGCAGAACGACTATATCGTGCTGCCCTGATCGCCGTGCTGGCTCACCTAAGGACGTGCACTGCAACTACCGGAGCTCTCACCCAAGGTCGATGGGCTACGCGACTCGCGATCACCAACTGCCGGACGCCCCGCCGCCGCCGCTGGAACCGCCACCTCCCGACGAACTGCTGCTGGAACTTGAGCTGCTGGCGCTCGAACCGGAACCGCTGCCCGAGCTCGATCCCGACCCAACGCTGGCCTTGCCAAAGATAAACAGCGCCACGAATGAGGCAATCGGGATCGCAAACAGCCAGCCATCACGCCCGCGCTCGAACAGCACGCCCGCCACCACGTACACCGCCACCGCCGCCAGCGCTCGCGCAACACATCCCACGCGGCTGCGTTTCCAGGCATCTTTCATGATGACAAACAGGATCAGGTACATCCCCAGCACCACCAATGCGCCCAGGGGAAACGCCAGCCAGTGGATGAAATCGACATCCACGTAACGATCCGTCACTACCAGCCCGGCAATGTAGGCCAGCAGGCCCAGCACGCCATAAAACACCGTGCGCGCCATCCACAATGCACCGAATGTGGCACCGCCGATCAGCAGGGTCAGCGGTAACAACAGTAGGTACACCGGCCAATCCTGACCACCGGCGAACACCGCCAGCAGCACCGTCACCGCGACCGCGACCACCAGCGCCCGGCGCCAGGGCAGCTTGCCGGCGCTGATCAACACGCCGCCGATGGCGCCCACGATGAACGCCAGCAATACCGCGATTGCCGGAGGCGGCAGCCCCGGGCTGGCCACCTTCGGCAGGTCGCCACCCTCGACCAGCACGCTGAGGTCGTCCACACCCTGTTGGATACCCCCCGCGTAGTCGCCCTGGCGAAACGCCGGAGTGATGTGTTCTTCGATGATGCGGTGGGCCAACAGGTCGGTGACGGTACCTTCCAGGCCATACCCCACTTCGATGCGCACCTTGCGATCGTCCTTGGCCACCAGCAACAGGATGCCGTCGTTGACGTCCTTGCGCCCCAGCTTCCAGGCGCGGAACAGTTGGTTGGTGAAGTCTTCGAGGCTGTCGCGGCCGGTGCTGGGTACCAGCAACACGGCTATCTGCGCGCCCTTGCGTTGTTCGAGGGCCGCGAGCTGGTCGGTCAGGCGGCGGATGGCCGTCGCATCGAGGGTATTGGTGAGGTCGATCACGCGCTGGTCCAGCGCGACCTTGATCGGGCTCGCAGGTGCCGTGTCGGCCTGGGCGGTGCTGATCAACAGGGTGACAGCCAGCAGGGCCAGCAGACTCAAGGCGGATCGCCGCAACCACAGCATCATGTTTTGTTACCTGAAGTGTCTTCCTTGGGCTGCCGACTTTACCCTATCGGCGCTAGACCGGGTGCAGCCCATGGCGTTGAGGCCCCAAATGAACCTGTCGGTACTCGGCACGCCTACACCGGAATCGCGTACACCGTGCCTTGCATGATCGGCTCCACACGCCCGGTCAACAGCACGCCACCCTGCCCGTCCCACTGCACGGTGAGCGTGCCGCCGTCGCAGTGCACTTCAACCGTATCGTCCAGCAAACCACGGCGGATACCATTTACCACCGCCCCGCAGCAGCACGACCCGGACCCCAGCGGTACGCCGCCGCCCCGCTCCCAGATGCGCAAGCGGATATGGCGGCGATCCAGTACCTGGACAAAATGAACATTGGTCCTGGCCGGGAATAACGGGTGAACTTCCAGGGCGGGGCCCAGCGCTTCGACGTCGACGGCAGCGATATCCTCGACAAAGAACGTGCAGTGTGGATTCCCCATGCTGCACGCGGCCGGGCTGCCTTTGATCGGCAAGGTTCGGGTATCCAGCGGCTCGGCGAGCGGCACTGCGGCCCAGTCCAGCGATGGCGCGCCCATATTGACCGACACCCGCTGCCCCGCCACCCGCACGCACGTCAGCAACCCGCGCTCAGTGCGCAATACGATCGAATCGGTGCCGGTTTCCTGCATCAAGCGGTCGGCCACCCCCCGAGTGGCACTGCCACAGGCCTCCAGGGGCGTGCCATTGGGGTTCCAGAACTTGATACGCGCAGCGGCATCGGCGCAGTCGAGCACCACGGCCAGTTGGTTGAAACCGATACCTGTGTGGCGATTGCCCAGGCAGCGGGCAACCTGCGCGGTGATCGGGTCGTCCTGGCCACGGCGGTCGATGATGATGAAATCATCGCCATGAGCATGCATTTTCACGAACGGCAAGGTCATGCTGGGCTCCTAGGGTCGACCGGTGGGTGAACAGGAGGATACCCTGAACCGGCCCTCCGGACTTATCGAGATAGAACCATGCTTATCGTCTTCAGCGGCCTTCCCGGAACCGGAAAGACCACCATCGCCCGTGAACTCGCGCGCCAGACTCGCGCGGTTTACCTGCGCATCGACGTGATCGAGCAGGCGATTCGCAATGCCGGCGTGCTGGCGGCAGATGTGGGCACGAGCGGCTATGGGGTGGCCAATGCGCTGGCGCTGAGTCATCTGCAACTGGGTCATACGGTGATAGCCGATTGCGTGAATCCGGTCCGGGAAAGCCGATCTGCATGGGCGAACGTGGCCACGCAGGCTAGCGTGGACGTGCTCGACATCCAGGTGATCTGCTCTGACCCACAGGCCCATCAACGCCGCGTGGAAACCCGCGCAGTCGACATCGCCGGCCTGGTTCCGCCCACCTGGCAGTCGGTCCTGGACCATGAGTATGAGGCTTGGGATAAAGCGCCATGGACCCTCGACACGGCGCTGCTGACGGTGAACCAGGCCGTCACCCTGGTGATTGCGCGCCTCGCGTCTACAGGGCTTGGGAACCCATAGCCTTCATCAATACCAGATCGCGCCCGTAGATATCCGGCGCATACACCAGCCCGCCCTGGCGATCCACCTCCACCGTCCAGTAGCCCAGTAACACCGGCACCGGCGTGGCCAGTCGGAATTCATGGGTCACACCCGTGGCCAGCAATTCATCGGTGCGAGCACGTTCCGCCGGCGTCACCAGCAGGTCGCGCAGCAGCAGCGGTTGCTCGACCCGCACGCAACCGGAGCTGAACGCGCGCGGGCCTTTGGTGAACAGTGGCTGGCTGGGGGTGTCGTGCAGGTACACCGAATACGGGTTGGGGAAGCGCATCACGATCTTGCCCAACGGGTTGCGCGGGCCGGCTTCCTGGCGCAGCAGGATGTTGCCGGGGCGTGCCCAGTCGATCTGTTCGGGGGCCAGCGGGTGGCCTTCGGCGTCGAGCACTTGCAGGTTCTGCTGGCGCAGGTACTCGGGGTTGAGCCGAATCGCCGGGAGTTTGTCCTCACGCATGATGGTCGGCGGGATGGTCCAAGTGGGGTTGAGGGTCAGCCGGGTGATGCGCGATTTGAGCAGCGGTGTCTGGCGCTCGGCACGCCCGACTTGCAGGCGGGTTTGCCACACGGGAATGCCGCTCTGGTAAACGCTCAGTTGTGCGGCGGCCACGTTGACCAGCACGCCCTCGGGTTCCAGGTCCTGGCTCAGCCAGCGAAAGCGCTCCAGGTTGATGCGCAATTGTTCGCGACGAATCGCTGGGCTGATATTGAGTTCGGCCACGGTGCCCGCGCCAATAACGCCATCGGATTGCAAGGAGTGGCTGAGCTGGAAGGCTTTGACGGCCGTGACCAGTTCATCCCGGTATTGCCTGCCGTTGCCGGCGGGAGCCTGGGCCAGGTAGCCGCCGCTGTATAAGCGCCGCGCCAATTCTGGAACCCGTGGGTCTTCCATGCCGGGGCGCAGCAACGGGCCGCTGGCGACCGCTTCCCAGTGCGGCAACGGTTGTTGGCGCGCCGTGGAGTAAACATTGCGCAGGCTGCGATACAAGTCGGCGCTGGGACGGGCCTGGTCAAACGCCTGGGCCATATCGTGCAGGCCGGTGGCGGCAAACCCCAGCACTTCGGTATTGGGGTCACGGGCGGGAGGCTGGGCATGCCACAGCGGTTCGAAGCGCGATTGTTGCAGGCGCCCGTAGTGCAGGTCTTGCAAGGCTTGCAGGTACTGGCGGCTGGTGTCGATATCGTTGCACAGCACGTTCGCCGTGGCATTCGCCGGGGGCAGGCTATAGTGGGTGGGGTCCAGGCCGTCATCGGCCAGCATCAGCAACTGAGATTGCAGGGCCTGGCGGCGTTCGTCGGCGGACCACAGTGGCACATCACCCTGCTGCTGGTAGAACGCCTGCAGGCGCGATTGCGCGGCGGCGTCGATCCGGGGGGCAAGTTCGGGGCAGACCCCAGGCAACTGCGCAAGGGCCTGCTGTATGGGGGCCGAGTTGACCGGACTGGGCGCCGTCACTGGCAATGAATCCACCATCAGCGCGTCGGCTGTCGCGACCAATGGTGCAACGAGCAAGCAAATGCTCACGTAATATGCGTGTTTTTTGAACAATGGCTTTGCTCCAATCCACAGCGGGGGGGATGTACTGTAGATGCTGACTTTTATGTGCCGTCTCGGCCTTATCACTGTGAGCCTGGCAATGTTGAGCAGTGTTGCGCTCGCCGCCAATGGCAACCCTCCTTCCTTGTATAACAGCCTGGCGCGCTCGGCTCCAGAACTCAATCCCACAGTACTGAAAAGCGCCCTGAGCGCCGTGCAGTGCGCGATCAATAATGGCGAGGAACGTTCCGAGCGCCTGGCTGTGATTGACTATTCCCAACCTTCGACCGCCCGTCGGCTGTGGATCTTCGACTTGCGCAAGAAAACCCTGGTGCTGCGCGACCTGGTGGCCCATGGCGCGAAGTCCGGGGAAAACTTCGCCACCCAATTTTCCAATCGCGAGGGCAGCCACCAGTCCAGCCTGGGGCTGTTCCGCACCCAGGAAAGTTACCTGGGCACCCATGGCTACTCGCTGCGCATGGATGGCCTGGAGCCGGGCTTCAATGACCAGGCCCGCGACCGCGCGCTGGTGATTCATGCCGCCGACTACGTAAGCCCGCTGTGGAGCAAGCGCGAAGGCCGTATCGGCCGCAGCCAGGGCTGCCCGGCAGTGCGCCCGCAGGTAGCACGCCAGGTCGTGGATAAACTCAAGGACGGGCAGTTCATGTTCTCGTGGTACCCCGACCAGCGCTGGTTGAAGTCCTCGACGTACCTCAACTGTAAACCCCAACAGGTGGCAAGTAGTCGTACAATCCGTGGCGGCTAACCTGTCCCACCGATAAAAGAGAGCGTCGCATGCTGCTACATAAGTCCACCTGGATCGAGATCGAGCAGTTCCTGGAGCGCAGTCGCACGGTAGTGATCCCCATCGGCTCCAACGAGCAGCACGGCCCCACGGGCCTGCTCGGCACCGACTGGATGTGCCCGGAGATCATCGCCCATCAAGCGCAAGAGAACGCCGACATCCTGATCGGCCCGACCTTCAATATCGGCATGGCCCAGCACCACCTGGGCTTCCCCGGCACCATCTCTCTGCGCCCTTCCACCTTTATTGCCGCGATTGGCGACTGGGTGCGCTCGCTGGCCGGGCATGGTTTCGAGAAGATCCTGTTCCTCAACGGCCACGGCGGCAATATCGCCACGATTGAAGCGGCCTTTTCCGAGCTGTACGCCGAAGCCAGCTACGCCCGCCGCCCGGCCGGGTTCGCGCTGAAGCTGGTGAACTGGTGGGACCTGGAAGGCGTCAACGACCTGGCCCATCGGCAGTTCCCGGTAGGTCATGGCAGCCATGCCACGCCGTCGGAAATTGCGGTGACGCAGTGGGCTTATCCGGAGTCGATCAAGACTGCCGCGTATTCGCCGCAGATCGCCAATACCGGGCCGATCCGTGAAGCCCTGGACTTCCGCGCCCGCTTCCCCGACGGGCGCATGGGTTCCGACCCGGCCCTGGCGACGGTGGAGAAAGGCGCAGAATTGGTGGCGTTGGCGGCTCAAGGGCTGGTCAAGACGGTCGACAGCTTCAGCCACGAAGCAAAACCCTAGGCGTTACATCAATCAGACTGCGGGAGGGGGCAACCCCCTCCCACGCAAGGTCTTGCGTGATCAGTGATTACTGGCATTCCTTGGCGGCCAGTTCGAGGCGCGAAGGGGTGATGGTCGACGCCAACGGCTTGCGCTCATACAGGAACACCTTGGTGCTGTCCTGGGACTTGTAGGCTTCCAGCACATCATCGGCGGCGATCTTGCTGGTCAGCACCACCTTGGCGTGGCGCGAGTTCTGCGTCACGGTCGAGGTGATGTCGTGCTTTTCAAGCTTGGGCAATACGCATTGCACATAGCCTTCGGGGGTTTTGGCGGTTTGCAGGGTCAAGCTCGGCGAATTCGGCGCGGAGACACAACCGGCCAGCAACAAAGAAGCGACAGCCAGAACCGGTACAAAAAAAGAGCGCATACAAAATCCTGAAAAATAGAAAAGGAAAAATTTACATCAACCTGCTTGGACCAGCGCCTTGAGCGATGCATCAAACTGCTTCAAGGCATCTTGTTGCACATCTCGCTGCTGCTCGATCTGCGCCGCAATCTCCGGCGCGGCCTTGTCATGCACCCACACCGACGGCACTTGCTTGTGCACCGAACCTTCGGCCTTGGCGATGTATTGCAGGTTCGCATCATAGAACCGCGCAATAAACCGCGCCTCGACCTGGTCGTTTTGCTGGGTCAGCAACTGGTTATGGGTATCGAGCATCACCACGACATCAGGATGAGCCTGCACCAAGGCATCCAGGCTGTCGTAGAACGTCACCGACAGGAAGGTACCTTGCAGCGAGTTCATCAACCAGTCGATCGCCAGTTCAGGGTCGGAGCTGTTAACGAACGCCTCGCGGATACGTGCATCAAGGCTGCCCTTGGCACCGTTCATGGCCATCGTGTGGTAGCGCTCAAGGTAGTTGAGGTTGTCGAGCGTATTTTCGCTGTACAACACCCCAACCGACTGCGTGCGGCGCAGAGAGTCTACGCTAGCGTCGATAGGTAGCAAATGGCTGCTACGCAGGTCATCGGCAATTGCCGGGGTGGTCATGCCCACAACCCCCAGCATCAGGGTCATCATAGCCAGCTGGATAAACGTCCTCATCGCGCGATTTCCTTGAACGGCGTGTCGATGGGGATGATTTTCCGCTTTTCATGAAAAAACAGAACTTGCGATCTTCGATGGTGACTATCATCTGAACCGATAGTGCTGAACATAAAATTTATAAGGACCATGCCATGAAGCCCCACCAGAAAACCTTCGACCGGATCCGCGATGCCGTATTGCCGGAGTTTCGCGATCGGGTCGCCGATTACCTGGTTGACTATGAACAGGTGCTGCAGGACCCGATGGCCGACCCGGACCACGTCTATGCCAGTGCCCAGCAGCTACGCGGTTACCTGCGCGGCTTGAACACCACGCGGGTCCTGGGCATGGCCGATTGGGAAGAGTTGGACCGCCGCGTGGCGCAGGAATGGCCTAAAGCACGGGTCTTGGCAGATTGACCCAGGCTTGCACCGAGGGGCGCTGCCACTGGCGCCGGGCATAGTCCACCAACTCGGCAGGTACGCTGTCACCGTTGAGGATCAGGCGGTTGAGCATCACTGCAAGGTCTACGTCGGCAATCGACCACTCCCCGAACAAGTACGGCGGGTTCCCCGCCAACAACACCTGCGCCGCGTCGATCAACTTGCGCGCGGCGGCTTCGGCCGGCGCTGACAACGGCGGCATCGCTTGCCCGTAGAACACCACCAGCGTCGAACGCTCCTGGCGAATCGGCAGCAAATCGCTGCGCAACCACGCCTGCACCTGCCGCGCCCTCGCCCGCTGCTTGGGATCAGCCGGGTAGACCGGCGTCTCGGGGTAAGCCTGCTCCAGGTACTCGCTGATCGCGGACGATTCCGACAAGGCAAAGTCGCCCTCCACCAGGGTCGGCACCCGTTGGGTCACAGACAACTGGGCAAAGTCCTCCGCCTGGTTGTGCCCGGCGTCCAGGTCGAGGGTGACCATGTCGAAGGCCAGGTCTTTTTCGCGCAGGGTGACAAACACCGACATCGCATAGGGGCTGGTGAACAGCGAATCAACGTAAAGACGCAACGGACCTTGGCTCATGGGACGATCTCCTTGGATGAGCCCCCACGCTACGAGATGCGCCGCCATAAAGACAATGCAGGGTTTTTATGGGGGCATTCCCGACAGGAATAACAGCGCGACGGGCCGTCGATCAGCCGGCGAAACCACCGGCCTTGAGGAAGGCGTGCTCCGCGTCGGTGGTCTGCCTGGCCAGCACGTCATTGCGATGGGGAAAGCGCCCGAACCGCTCGATGATGGCGGCGTGCTCCTTGGCCCAGCGATAGGTGTTGGCATCCAGTGCCTGGTTCAGGGCCAGGGAGCGTTGCTGATCCTGCGGGTTTTCCGAGTGTTCAAACGGCAAGTAGCAGAACGCCCGCAACGCGGGTTCGATCAATTGATCCAGCCCCGTGTCGACGATGCGCTGGGCATACAGGCGCGCCAACGGGTCGGTGGCGAACATATGCGCGGTTCCCCGAAAGGCATTGCGCGGGTATTGATCGAGCAGGATCAGCAAGGCCAGGCCGCCCTCCGCTGTGTCCAGCCAGCCTTCCAGCTCGCGCCGGGCGGCTTGCAGGTGGGTGGCGCGGAACGTGTCGCCAAAGCGGGCATCGAAGGCCGCGTCCTTGGCGAACCAGCGCTTGGGGCCGGCTTGCTGCCAGAAAGCGATGACGGATTGCGGGGTGTGGATTACCGCGTTGTTGCGAGTACTCACGTTCAGCCTCTCCCTTGCTTGTGTGCCTCACAGTGAACCAGAAGGACTGCGTGGCTGAAACCTTAACCGTCAGCAGCGCAGGCATTTGCGTTATAGGATAACATCCAGTTTTTTCGCCCGGCCCTGTGATTTCTGCTTATGACCGACACTGTTCCCCTGCGCCAACGCCTGCTCTCCATAGACGCCCTGCGCGGCCTGGTGATCCTGTTCATGCTCCTCGACCACGTACGCGAAACCTTCCTGTTGCACCGCCAAGTCACCGACCCGATGAGCCTCGACAGCACCGAGCCTGCACTGTTCGCGAGCCGCACCCTCGCCCATCTGTGTGCGCCGGTGTTCGTACTGCTCACCGGGCTGTCCGCCTGGTTGTACGGTCAGAAATACACGGGCCGTCGCGATGTGTCAGCGTTCCTGTTCAAGCGTGGGCTGTTCCTCGTGGTGCTGGAATTTACCCTGGTCAACTTCGCCTGGACCTTCCAACTGCTGCCCAGCGTGATCTATCTGCAGGTGATCTGGGCGATCGGCATCAGCATGATCGCCCTCGCCGTGCTGGTCTGGTTGCCGCGCCCGCTGTTGATCGCGCTGGCGCTGGTGATCATCGGCGGGCATAACCTGCTGGATGGGCTGCACTTCGATCCAGGCTCGGCGCTGCATGTTCCGTGGACGATCCTGCATGAGCGCAGTTGGATTGAAGTGTCCGACACCCTGCGCCTGCGCACGACCTACCCGGTGCTGCCGTGGATCGGTGTGATTGCCCTGGGTTACGGCCTGGGCCCGTGGTTTGCCAATACCGCATTGCCGGCCGTGCGCCAGCGCCATTTGCTGTTCGGCGGTGTGGGTGCGCTGGCGGGGTTCGTGCTGTTGCGTGCGCTCAATGGCTATGGCGAAAAGCCCTGGCAGGTGTATGACAGCGGCATGCAGACGCTGATGAGCTTTTTCAACGTGACCAAGTACCCACCTTCGCTGCTGTTCCTGGCGTTGACGTTGGGGGTTGGGCTGTTGCTGTTGCTGGCGTTTGAACGCGCAGGGCATCGACGCTGGATCAGCGTGTTAGCGGTGTTTGGTTGCGTGCCGATGTTCTTTTATCTGCTGCATCTTTATGTGCTGAAAGTGCTGTATGTCGCCTGTGTGGCGCTGTTTGGCTTGAACCATGGCAACTACTTCGGTTTCGACAGTATCGGTGCGGTGTGGCTGATGGCGTTGGTGCTGCCCCTGGCGCTCTACCCGCCCGTGCACTGGTTCGCCAGGCTCAAGGCCCGGCGCCGCGACCTGGCGTGGCTCAAATACCTCTGACCTAGTACAGACTGAATGTGATGCCAGTCAGTTACGCGTACATGGCCTTTTGTAGGAGCGAGCTCGCTCGCGAAAAACATCAACGATAACGCGTGTTCCCTGAATCAACGCGGCGCCTGTGAGTTTTTCGCGAGCAAGCTCGCTCCTACAAAAAAGCCTTTGGGCAAGCCCGCTCGCCACAGGTTACTTGTGCCCTTTCTGTTTTGTAAGGTTTTAAGCCAACTCAGCCCGTAGCTGGCGAGCCGCGGTGACCATATGAATCAACGCCGCTTCCGTCTCCGGCCAACCCCGTGTCTTCAACCCGCAATCCGGGTTCACCCACAAGCGCTCGGCCGGAATGCGCTGGGCCGCCTTGCGCAGCAGGTTGGCCATTTCCGAGGCATCCGGCACCCTTGGCGAGTGGATGTCGTAGACGCCTGGGCCGATGTCGTTAGGGTAGGCGAAGGCTTCGAACGCATGCAGCAGTTCCATGTCCGAGCGTGAGGTTTCGATGGTGATCACGTCGGCATCCATCGCCGCGATGGACTCGATCACATCGTTGAACTCGCTGTAGCACATATGGGTATGGATCTGGGTTTCATCGCGCACGCCCGAGGCGCACAGGCGGAACACTTCGGTGGCCCAGTCCAGGTAAGGCTGCCACTGCGCACGGCGCAACGGCAGGCCTTCACGGAACGCCGCTTCGTCAATCTGCACGATCTGGATGCCAGCGGCTTCCAGGTCCAGCACTTCATCACGAATCGCCAACGCCAGTTGCCGAGCCTGCACTTCGCGGCTCACGTCCTCGCGCGGGAAGGACCACATCAGCATGGTCACCGGGCCAGTCAGCATGCCCTTCATCACCTTGTGGGTCAGGCCCTGGGCGTAGCGGATCCACTCCACCGTCATCGCCTTCGGACGGCTCAGGTCACCGAAGATCACCGCCGGTTTTACGCAGCGCGAACCGTAGCTCTGGACCCAGCCGAAGCGTGTGAACACGTAGCCGTCCAGTTGCTCGGCGAAATACTCGACCATGTCGTTACGCTCGGCTTCACCGTGTACCAGCACGTCCAGGCCGAGGTTTTCCTGGACCTCGACGGCATGCTTGATCTCGCTGTGCATCGCTTCGACGTATTCGGCTTCGCTCAGCTTGCCTTGCTTGTAGGACTGGCGCGCCAGGCGGATCGACGCGGTTTGCGGGAACGAACCGATGGTGGTGGTGGGGAACAGCGGCAGGTTGAGGCGCGCGCGCTGTTTGTCGATACGCTGGGCAAACGGCGACTGACGTTGGCTGTCCTGGGCGGTGATCGCTGCCACGCGAGCTTGCACGGCGGGCTTGTGAATACGCCGCGAGGTCGCTCGGGCAGCCTGTACGGCGCGGCTTTGCGCCAGGGCGGCGAGCACATCGGGGGCTTCGGGTTCGTTCACCGCGCGGGCCAGTACCGCGACTTCGGCACACTTCTGCACGGCGAAGGCCAGCCAGCTTTTCAACTCGGCATCCAATTGGTCTTCGCGGCCCACATCCACGGGGCTGTGCAACAGCGAACAGGACGGCGCCACCCACAGGCGATCGCCGAGTTTTTCATGGGCATGCTGCAAGGTCGCCAGGGCTTTCTCCAGGTCGCAGCGCCAGACATTGCGGCCATTGACCACCCCCAGGGACAACACCTTATAGGCCGGCAGGCGATCGAGGATGGTCGGGTACTGGTCCGGCGCACGTACCAGGTCGATATGTAAACCGTCGACCGGCAGGCTAGCCGCCAGGCCAAGGTTCTCTTCCAGGCCGCCGAAATAGGTGGCCACCAGCTTTTTCAGCGGGTCGCGCTGGATCAGGTTATAGGCGCGCTCAAATGCGTTTTTCCAGGCCTGTGGCAGGTCGAGGACCAGGATCGGCTCATCGATCTGCACCCACTCCACGCCCAACTCCGCCAGGCGCTGGAAGATCTGGCCGTACAACGGAAGCAGGCGCTCGAGCAGGTCGAGCTTGTCGAAGTCACCGCCCTTGGCCTTGCCCAGCCACAGGTAAGTCAACGGGCCGATCACCACCGGCTTGACCGTATGGCCCAGCTCACGGGCTTCCTGCACTTCCTCGAACAGCTGGTCCCAGCCGAGGTGGAACTGCTGGTCAACGCTGAACTCGGGTACCAGGTAGTGGTAATTGGTGTCGAACCACTTGGTCATTTCCTGGGCGTGTGCACCCCCACAACAGCTGTCGCTGACGCCACGGGCCATGCCGAACAGGGTGTGCAGGGTGGCCTGGCCATCGGCGGGACGGAAACGCTCGGGGATCACGCCGAACATCAGCGAGTGGGTCAGCACCTGGTCGTACCAGGCGAAATCGCCGGCGGGCAACAGGTCAATACCGGCCTGCTGTTGCAACGCCCAATGGGTCTTGCGCAGCTCACGGCCGACAGCCCGCAGGCCAGCTTCGTCGAGTTCGCCCTTCCAGAACGCTTCCTGCGCTTTTTTCAGTTCACGATCGCGTCCAATGCGCGGAAATCCGAGGGAATGAGCGACTGCCATGACTTACAACTCCACTGTAGGTATTAATGGCAGCCATTGTCGGTAGACGGAGATAGTGAAACAAACTCATTTTATTCCTGATGATCACAAGATTCACTCATGTTAATGCGACCATGCCACACTCGTGGCGCCGGGCAGCCTGAACATCCCCCCTTGTAGGAGCGAGCTTGCTCGCGAAGAACGCCAACGATCACGCGGGCTGCGTGACGGTACGCGGCGCACTTAGGTTTTTCGCGCGCAAGCTCGCTCCTACAGGGGGGATCCGCTCGGCCGGTTACATCAACGGAATCGAGTAATTCACAAACACCCGGTTCTGATCCTGGTCCCGCGCGACCTCGCTGCGCGACACGCCGTTGCGCCAGCCGAACCCGACGTTCTTGAAGGTGCCGCCCTGCACCACGTAGTCCAGGCCGATATCCCGTTCCCACTCGCTGGCGTTATTGCCGCTGGCGGTGAGGATATGGTCACCTTTCAAATACATCATCGACGCCTTCAAACCCGGCACGCCCAGCGCTGTAAAGTCATAGGCATACTGGGCGAAGGCGGTGCGTTCGCCGGCCTGGATAAAGGTCTGCACCGTACGGTCGGTGTAGAGGTACAGGCTCGAACCGCCCTCCCCTTTGCTCGCCAGGCCGCCTTGGTTGAGTTGGGCAAAGTTGCTGTCATCGGACACTTGCTGGTAACCCGCGGTAATCGCATGCGGCCCCAGGGAGTAAATGAAGGCTGCACTCCAGGTGTTGTTGTCGATTTCACCGCTGCCGTTTTTGGTATAGCCGCTGAACTTGTAGCCTTCGGCACGCCCCGCGGCGCTGCTGTTTTTGCCGTCCGAGGTGGTCTTGAAGTAACGCAGGTCGGTTTTCAATGAGCCGTAGTCACCCAACGGCAACACGTGGATCAACCCGGCGAAGTGTTGCTGGTAATAGTCTTCGAGGTTGGCGTAGTAGTACTGGACCATCAGGTCCTTGGTCAGTTGGTAGTCCGCACCGGCGTAGGTGAATTTATTGCTTTCGCGGGTGCCGCCGGCTGCTGCCAGGCCACTGCTGTCGCTGGAGCCGCGCCCCGTGGCGTGCTGGAGCTGGCCGCCGATCAACGTCAGGTTGTCGATGTCTTTGCTGGTCACCTGGCCGCCTTCGAACGATTGCGGTAAGAGGCGGCCGTCGTTGCTCACCAGGATCGGCAGGTTCGGGCGCAGGTAGCCGTAACGCGCTTCGGTCTTGGCGAAACGCGCCTTCGCGGTGGCACCGCCACGGGCCCAATTGTCGGCGGCCTTGCCGTCATCGTTGGGGATCATCGAACTGCCCACATGGCGACCGGCGCCGCTGTCGAGGGTCACGCCGAGCATGCCGATGGCGTCCAGGCCAAAGCCGACGGTGCCGTCGGTAAAACCCGACTGGTAATTGAGGATAAACGCCTGGCCCCACTCTTCGGTCTTCGACGGTGCCGCCGTGCCGTCGCGGTTGTCGTTGTTGAAGTAGAAGTTACGCATACTCAAGTTGGCTTGGCTGTCGCTCAAAAAGTCAGCAGACGCCAAGGGGCTCAGGGCAATACCCAGGCCACCGGTCAATACACTCAATACATTCAACGTGGCTTTCATCAGGACGAACTCCGGCGCGGAATCCAAGTTCCGGGCGCAAAAAATGGGCAGCAGGATGCCGTCGGCCAAACGTGACATTGGCCGGGGCGTTAACGGTTATTCAGTTGCTTAGTGCTTAGTTAGTTACCTGGTTGAGTGAAGTGAAACCTCCGTAAACCTCAGTCAATCAATCCATGAGCGTCATAGAACGGATACGGCCCCGGGTAATCCCCGAACACGCCGTTGTGGCTGATCAAGCCGTGTTGCGCATCCCAGCGATGCAACAAATACCCCGCCGGTTCCAGGTTGAAATGCGCGGGCGCGGCGTCTTGCAGGTCCAGCACGATCTGATGGGAGGTGCCGGGACACACACAACTCAAGCTGCCGCCAAAGCGCCGCTGCATCGGCCGGTGCAGGTGCCCGCACAACAGGCGTTCCACTTGCGGGTGGCGCGCCACGACGCGCTCCAGCGCGGCGGCGTTGATAAAGGGTTCGCGGTCCATATGGCCGATGCCGCTGACAAACGGCGGATGGTGCAGGATCAGCAACGTCGGCGTGTCAGGACGTCGCGCCAGTTGCTCATCCAGCCACTGCAATTGGCTGTCCAGGAGCTGGCCGCCATGCCCACCGGGGATAGTCGAGTCCAGGCCGATGAGGCGCAGCGGATGCTCGTCCACCACCCAGTCCAACGGCTGCTCTGCCGACAAAGGCAAATAGGCATGATCGCGGAATGCGTCGAGCAACGGCCCGCGGGTGTCGTGGTTGCCCGGCACCAGGTAGCACGGCATGTGCAGGCGCGCGAGTTCAGGGTGCAGCACGGCGTATTCATCGGCGCGGCCGAAGTCCACCAGGTCACCGCTGACCACCACAATGTCGGGCCGTGGGTGGCTGGCGTTCAAATGGTCGACGGCACGGCGCAGTGCGCCCAGGGTATCGACAACCCCATAGGTCAGGCGCTGGCCGGCTTTAAGGTGCAGATCGCTGATCTGTGCAACAAGAAACGGACGCTTCAAAAGTCGACTCTCACGCATTCAGGGTAAACAACATGTGCGGCGCAACGGCCAAGGCAATCGGCGCGCCGACGACATGCAGCTGGTTGTCGCTGCTGTCCACCAGCAGCGGTTGCAGGCCACCCACATCCACCAGCAGGCGGCTCTGGGCGCCCTGGAAGAACTGCGCGAGCAGATGCCCGTGCAGGTGCCCTTCGCTCTCCATCACCCGTAGGTGTTCGGGGCGGCAGTACACCGTATTGGGCATGTCGGCGGCCCGCCACGGCAGCTCGCCGCCGCAGACTTTCAGGCCATGGGCGGTTCGCGAGGTGACGGCAAAGGCATTGAGGTTGCCGACAAAACCGGCGACGAACGCATTGGCCGGTTTCTGGTAGATCTCCCGTGGGCTGGCCAGTTGCGCGACACGGCCGTGCTCCATCACCAGGATACGATCGCCCAGGGCCATGGCTTCGCCCTGGTCGTGGGTGACAAATACCGAGGTGATACCAAGGCCGCGCAGCAGCTCATTCAGCTCGCTGCGCAGGCGCTCGCGCAACTGCGCATCCAGGGCCGCCAGCGGTTCATCCAGCAACAGCACTTTGGGGCGTGGCGCCAAGGCACGGGCCAAGGCCACGCGTTGACGCTGGCCACCGGACAATTCGTGGATACTGCGTTTGCCGTGATTTTGCAGGCCCACCAGCTCGAGCAATTCCTCGCAGCGCTTATTGCGCGCCAGTGACGACATGCCGCGAATCTTCAAGCCGTAGACGATATTCCCCGCCACATCCAAGTTGGGAAACAGCGCGTAATTCTGGAACACCATGCCCACATCGCGGCGCTCAATGGGCAGGCGGGTGACGTCCTGGTCGCCGAACAACACCTGGCCCACATCCGGGCGTTCCAGGCCGGCGATCAGGCGCAAGGTGGTGGTTTTGCCACAGCCCGACGGGCCGAGAATCGCCAGGGTTTCACCGCCTTCGACGGTCAGGTCCAAGTCATGCACCGCCACGGTGCCGTCGGCGAAAGCCTTACGGCAGCCCTTGAGACGAATAGTGATAGCAGTCATCGACGCTCTCCACGGGACAGACGCGCACTGATGGCCTGCAACGCAATCAACAGCGGCACGATCATCAGCAAAAAGATAAGGGTGTAGGCGCTGGCGATTTCCAGGCGCGCCGAAGCGTAGCTGTCGGCCAGGCCCACCGGCAGGGTCTTGGTCATCGGTGTATGGAGCATCCAGGTCAGGTTGAATTCGCCCAGCGACAAGGTCACGACCATCAGCACGCCCGCCAGAATCCCTGCCCGGCAGTTGGGCACTACCACGCTGAAAAAGCGCTTGATCGGCCCGGCGCCGAGGCTGGCCGCGGCCTCTTCCAGCACCGGCAGTTGCTGGCGTTGCATCACCGCCATCACCGGGCGTACCAGGAACGGCAAGGTAAACAGCACATGGCCAACCAGGATGAACAGCCAGCTGCTACGAAAGCCGCCGAACTGGCCATAGGTCAGCAGCAAGGCCAACGCACTGGCCAGGCCCGGCATGGCCACCGGCAGCACCATCAGTTCCTCGAAGGCGCGGCTGAAACGGTTGTTCATGCGTACCAAGGCATAGGCCGCCGGTACGCCGATCACACACACGCACACTGCGCATGCCACGGCCAATTGCAGCGACAGCCATACGGTGGGCGAATAGGCCTGCCACACCTGGATCAACCAGTCGAAGGTCAGGCCGCTGGACAGGCCGACAAAGAAATTGCGCGTCAACCCAGCCAGCAATGACATCAGCACCGGCACCAACATGAAGGCGCACACCAGCAAAGTGAACAGCAGTTGAATCACAAACAGCGATGAGCGCTTCACAGGACCGTCCCCGCGTTTTTCACCAGGCGTCGCGTCAGCAACAGGACCGCCCAGGTCACCGCACCGAGCACCACCGACAGCGCGGCGGCCACGGCGAAGTTGGCATAGTTGGTGAACACGTTGTAGATCGCCACCGGGGTGACATTCAGGCGTGTGCCCAAGGTGAACGCAGTGCCGAAGGCGCCCATGGAGGTGGCGAAACAGATCGCCCCACACGACGCCAGCGCCGGCGCCAGGCCCGGTACGATCACGTCGCACACCACGCGCCAGTGCCCGGCCCCCAGGGAATGTGCGGCTTCCTCCAGGCTGCGGTCGAGGCTTTCGCACGCCGCCATCACCGTGAGGATCACCCGCGGGATCGAAAAGTACAGATAGCCGACAAACAGCCCGGCCAGCGAGTAGGCAAAGATCCAGCGTTCACCGGCCAGTTGCAGGCCCAAAGAGGCCAGCAACCCCTGGCGCCCGGCCAACAGGATCACCAGGAAGCCCACCACCACGCCCGGAAACGCCAGTGGAAACGTCAACAACGCCACCAGCGCCGAGCGACCGAAAAAACGCTGGCGCGCCAGGAAGACGCCGCTGATGCCGCCAATCAACAACGCCACCAGTGTCACGAAAACAGCAAGCGCGCAGGTTTGCGCCAGGCTGCCCAAATACTGCGAACTGCTCAGTACCTGCCAATAACCACTGCCATGGCTGTCACGGCTCTCGGCGCCGAGCACCATCAAGTGCGCCAACGGCAACAGCCAGAACGCGAGCAGCACTGCAAAGGCCGGGGCCAGCGCCCAGGCTGCATGTTTTGCCGATGCGGCCACTTACTTGACCTCGTTCAGATAACGGGCGGCAAAGGCTTCCTGCACAGCGGCCATTTTTTGGTAATCCACCACACCGGCACGCGCATAGTCACTGTCAGGCAGGAACTGGGCGGCGACCTCGGCGGGCATCTTCATCGGCCGTACCGGGCGCAGGTAAGCCTTGGCCCAGAGTGCCTGGCCTTCGTCAGACAGCACGAAGTCGAGGACCTTTTCAGCGTTGGCGCGATGGGGCGCGTTGGCGACCAGGCTCATCACATAGGGCACGCTGATGCTGCCTTCCTGCGGGATCACGAAGGCGACGTTGGCCTTGTCCTTGTAGCGGGCGCGGTAGGCGTTGAAGTCGTAGTCCACCAGGATCGGCAACTCGCCGGACAGCACCCGCGCATAGGCAGTTTGCTTGGGCACGATGGGGGCGTTTTTCGCCAGTTTCTGGAAGTAGTCGATGGCCGGGGCGAAGTTATCCAGGTCGCCGCCCAGGGCGCGGTTGATCGCCACGGCGGATACATAGCCGACAAACGCGCTGGATGGATCGAGGTAACCGACCATGCCTTTGTATTGCGGCTTGAGCAGGTCTGCCCAGCTTTGCGGCACCGGCAGGCCGCCCAATGCATCGACGTTGACCATGATGCCCAAGGTGCCGGAGTGGATCGCGAACCAGTGGCCGGCGGGGTCTTTCAGGCCGGCGGGAATCTGCTCCCAGCCCTTGGGCTTGTAGGTGTCGACCACTTCGGCCTTTTGCGCTTGCAGGCCGAAGGTCACGCCGTAATACACCACGTCGGCGACCGGCGCGGCCTTTTCGGCGACCAGTTGCGCCAGGGATTGGCCGGAGTTCTTGTTGTCCAGGGGCACTTGCACCCCGGTACTGGCGGCGATGGCCTTGAGTTGCGTGCCCCAGTCGGCCCAGTCCGGCGGGCAGTTGTAGCAAATCGCGGTATCGGCGGCCTGGGCCAGGCTGGCCACACCGCACAGCAGCACAGCTGCCAGGGTTTTACTGAATGCGCGCATCAAGAGTCTCCTCATGGGGTTGAGTGCTTTCGCCCGGCCGGACATGGCAAGGCAGGCAATGGGAAATCGGGGCATTGCCAGCGATCTGCGCCAGCAGTTGATCAATCACGGTGCTGGCCAGCAGTGCGATGGGCTGCACCACACTGCACAGGGTCGGGTGCATCTGGGTGCCGAGGGCAATGCCGTCGAACCCCATCACGGACAGTTGCTCGGGCACATTCCAGCCGTTGCGACGCAGTTCGGCGATCAGGCTGATCGCCAGGAAATCGTTGGAGCACACCAACGCAGTCGGCGCCTCGGGGCCGCGCAGGAACGGCTCGATCGCGGCGAACTCGGCCTGGGTGTGCGCCGGCATTTCGATCACTGCGCGGCTTTTGAGGGCGTATTCCTTCATCGCATCGCAATACCCGGCGTAGCGCAGGCGTGCGCGGTCGGACTGCAAGGCGGGGCCGGCGACCATGCTGATGCGTCGATGGCCGGCCTCCAGCAGGTAGCGCGTGGCCAGGGCCATGCCCGCGCGGTTGTCCACCGATACGGCGCTGTAGTTAGGGTTGCTCGGTTGGTGATAGGCCAGCACGAACGGGGTTTTTTCGGTATTCAGGCTGCTGAGCACGCTGTTGCTTTCGGCATCGGTGACCGTCAGCACCAGGCCATCGACGCGCTGGCGCAGCAACTCCTCCACCACAATGCATTCGCGCTCGCTGCTGTAGTCGGTGGTCGCCAGCACCAGGCTGTAGCCACGCAACCGCGCAGCACGTTCCATGGCCTGGAACTGTTCGGCGAACACCGGATTGAGCAGGTTGGGCACCACCACGCCGATCAACTGGGTGGTTTGCAGGCGCAGTTGGCGGCCCAGCAAGTTGGGCCGAAACCCCAACTCACGGGCGGCGGCGAACACTTGTTCACGGGTCGCCGGGCGCACCTGGTCAGGGGAGGCAAAGGTGCGGGCGGCGGTCGCGCGGGATACGCCAGCCAGCCGCGCAACGTCTTTCAGGTCAGTCATGTTCACTCGCTTGAGATCGATCTCATTGGCGAGGACAGTAACGGTGGAATGTGGCAGGAAGGTGGTGGGGAGATGACAGTTTGATGGCAGTGAAGCACTGTCACATAGGCCAACATGTGGGAGGGGCTTGCCCCCGATAGTGGTGGATCAATGAAGAATAGGCTGGCTGAAGCACCGCCATCGGGGGCAAGCCCCCTCCCACATTAGCGCGGTGTCCATGCATAGATAGTCATACTCAGTGGTTAGGATCGTAAAGCTGGCGCAGCGAAATCCGCCGGCTAACCTTTCGATTCGATCCAAGTGCGGGCACAATGCGTGTCCTTTTTTGGCAGGCACCGCCGCAGGCTCTCAAAAATGATCAAAACGCCGTACTACCTCATCGATAAACAGAAGCTTCTGGTCAACATGCAGAAGATCGCTTACGTGCGCGAGCAGTCCGGCGCCAAGGCCCTGCTGGCGCTCAAGTGCTTTGCCACCTGGTCGGTGTTCGACCTGATGCAGGAATACATGGACGGCACCACCTCGTCGTCGCTGTACGAGTTGAAGCTCGGTCGCCAGAAGTTCGAAGGTGAGGCACACGCCTACAGCGTGGCCTGGGCCGACGATGAAATCGAAGAGATGCTGGTCAACTGCGACAAGATCATCTTCAACTCCATCAGCCAGCTGCAACGTTTTGCCGAGCGCTCCGAGGGCAAGACCCGTGGCCTGCGCGTCAACCCGCAGGTGAGCAGCTCCGACTACCTGCTGGCCGACCCGGCGCGCCCGTTCAGCCGCCTGGGCGAATGGGACCCGGTGAAGATCGAAGGCGTGATCGAGCAGATCTCCGGCTTCATGTTCCACAACAACTGCGAGAACGGCGACTTCAACCTGTTCGACCAGATGCTGAACACCATCGAAGAACGCTTCGGCGCGCTGCTGCACAAGGTCAACTGGGTCAGCCTCGGCGGCGGCATCCACTTCACCGGTGAAGGCTATGCCATCGACGCCTTCTGCCAGCGCCTCAAGGCGTTCTCGCAGAAGTACGACGTGCAGGTCTACCTGGAGCCCGGCGAAGCCGCGATCACTAACAGCGCTTCGCTGGAAGTCACGGTGCTCGACACCCTCTACAACGGCAAGCACCTCGCCGTGGTCGACAGCTCCATCGAAGCCCACCTGCTGGACCTGCTGATCTACCGCCTCAACGCCAAGCTGGCGCCAAGCGCGGGTGAACACACCTACATGGTGTGCGGCAAATCCTGCCTGGCCGGGGACATCTTTGGCGAGTATCAATTCGATCGTCCGCTGGCCATCGGCGATCGGCTGTCGTTCATCGACACCGCGGGCTACACCATGGTCAAGAAAAACTGGTTCAACGGCCTGAAAATGCCGTCCATCGTAGTGAAACAACTCGACGGTACAGTCGAGGTGGTTCGTGAATTTGGTTACGACGACTACCTGTCCAGCCTTTCGTAAGCTGGCGGATAAAGGAGAGATAAAGCAATTGAAAAAGAACGTTCTTATCATTGGTGCAGGAGGTGTCGCCAAGGTGGTGGCCCACAAGTGCGCGCAGCACAACGACGAACTCGGTCGTATTGCTATCGCGTCGCGCAACATCTCCAAATGCCAGGCCATCATCGACAGCGTCAAGGCCAAGGGTAGCCTCAAGGTACCCGCCGATATCCAAGCCTTCGCGCTGAACGCCCTGGACGTGGAAGCGACCAAGGCCCTGATCCGCGAGACCGAATCGCAGATCGTCATCAACGTAGGTTCCGCGTTCCTCAACATGTCGGTACTGCGTGCCTGCATCGACACGGGCGTCGCGTACCTCGACACCGCCATCCACGAAGAGCCGGGCAAGGTCTGCGAGACCCCGCCGTGGTACGGCAACTACGAATGGAACCACCTGGAAGAGTGCAAACAGAAGAACATCACCGCCATCCTTGGCGTGGGCTTCGACCCGGGTGTCGTCAACGCGTACGCCGCGCTGGCGCAGCAACAGCATTTCGACCGCATTGATTCGATCGACATTCTCGACGTCAATGCCGGCTCCCATGGCAAATACTTCGCCACCAATTTCGATCCGGAAATCAACTTCCGCGAATTCACCGGACAGGTGTGGAGCTGGCAGAACAGCCAGTGGACCAGCAACACCATGTTCGAAGTCAAGCGCACCGACGACCTGCCGGTGGTCGGCTCGCAGAACCTCTACCTGACCGGCCACGATGAAGTGCACTCGCTGTCGAAAAACCTCGACGTGCCCAACGTGCGTTTCTGGATGAGCTTCGGCGAGCACTACATCAACGTATTCACCGTGCTGAACAACCTCGGCCTGCTTTCCGAAAAGCCGGTGAAAACCGCCGAAGGCCTGGAAGTGGTGCCGTTGAAAGTGGTCAAGGCCGTACTGCCCGACCCGTCCTCCCTCGCCCCCGGCTACACCGGCAAGACCTGCATCGGTGACCTGGTCAAAGGCACCAAGGATGGCCAGCCGCGCGAAGTGTTCATCTACAACGTGGCGGATCACGAAGAAGCCTTTGCCGAGACTGACAGCCAGGGCATTTCCTACACCGCCGGCGTTCCACCGGTGGCTGCCGCCCTGTTGGTTGCCCGCGGTGAGTGGGATGTAAAGCGCATGGCCAACGTTGAGGAATTGCCAGCTGAGCCATTCCTCAAGGCGCTGGACGTGATGGGCTTGCCGACGCGGATCAAGGACGAGCACGGTGATCGGGCCTGGGATGCGATTGCCTGATAGGCGATAGCAGACCGAACCAACATGTGGGAGGGGGCTTGCCCCGATAGCGGTAGATCAGTCACAGCTGTATTGACTGACACACTGTAATCGGGGCAAGCCCCCTCCCACATTGGGTTTCAGGGTGTCTGTTATTCCAGGTTCCGGGCTGAGTTGCTCAGTGCCCTTGAGCATTGCAACAGTGCCGGCGCCAATTGCTTCTCCGCATCCGCCCTGCTCCACCGACTGGTCGGCGCCACCACATGCACCGCTGCCACCGGGCGGCCATTCGCACCGAGCACTGGCGCGCCGATAGTCATGTCGCCCAGAAACAACTCCTGGCCATTCACTGCATAACCCTGCTCTCTCACCAGCTGCAACGAATCCAGAATCCTGTCGACCTCAGTCAATGTCTGGCTGGTGTGCGCAATGCGCTGGCTGTTCTCGATCAACGCCAACGCTTCCTCCTGCGGCAGCGCACTCAAATACGCCCGCCCCGATGCCGTGCAGTACATCGGCACCCGCGAGCCGATGGGCATATGCACCGGCACAAAGCCTGAACTGACGAAGCGCGCGATGTAGGTCATGTCGTAGCCCGCCGGCTCGGTGAGGCACGAGGTCTCGCCGGTCAAGCGCGTGAGTTCCGACAGAAACGGGTTGGCCACTTCGATCAGCGAATGCGCATCCAGATAACTGAAGCCCAACTCCAGCACCCGCGGGGTGAGTTGGTAATGCCGGGTGCGGGAGTGTTTCCGAAGGTAACCCAGGCTTTCGAGGGTAAACACCATGCGCTGGGCGGAGCTTTTGGTCATGCCGGCGGCGTCCGCCACCTCTGCAAGGCTCATGCTACGGCGCTGGGCGCTGAATGCCTTGAGCACCGACAGGCCTTTTTCCAGGGATTGGTTGTGCAAACTGTTGCGTTCTTCGGACATGGCGAACTCACGGGCGGGGTCAGTCAGACGTAGCGATATTTCTACCCTAAATTGCCAAAATAGACCATTAATAATCGCATACCGATACGAACAGTTCATTTTTTCTATTTTCTATAGCGACATACGATTTTTATTCATCGAAATGGCATAGAGCTTGCGGTTTCATCCGTAGCCGCTAGCGCTACTGACAATCCGTTTTCCTTATGGAGTAACCCGATGAACAGTCTTTCGCCCTTGTTTCGCCGCCTCGCCTTCGGTCTGTGCGCCACCCTATGCGTCGGCGTTGTGCACGCCGCCGGTGCGTCCTCGTACAAAGTCGGTGCAACGGCCAGCGGCTCGCCGTTTACCTTCCTCGATATCAAGAGCAACAGCATCCAGGGCGTGATGGTCGATGTGGCCGAGGCCGTGGGCAAGGCTGGCGGCTTTACCAGCCAGATCGAACAGACCAACTTCGCCGCGCTGATCCCCTCCCTCACGTCCGGCAAGCTCGACTTCATCTCCGCCGGCATGCTCAAGACCCAAGAGCGCACCAAGGTCGTCGACTTCAGCGCGCCGGTGTACGCCTACGGGGAAGGCCTGATCATCAGCGCCGAGGACAACGCCGCCTACCCGGACTTGATGCCACTCAAAGGCCAGGTGGTCGGCGTACAGGCCGGTACGATCTTCTATGACCAACTGAACAAGCTGGGCATCTTCAAGGAAATCCGCACCTATGACTCGATCGGCGAGATGGTCCGCGACCTGTCCCTGGGCCGTATCAAGGCAGCGGTCGGTGACCAACCCGTGGTCGCGTACCAGATCCGCCAGAAGCTGTTCAAAGGGGTAAAACTGGCCCCTGACTACACGCCCGCCAACGTCGGCGAAGTGTGCCTGGTGGTGCGCAAGGGCGACACCGAAACCCTCGCGCGCCTTAACACCGCCATCGCCAGCATCAAGGCCGACGGCACTCTGGACAACATCCTCAAGAAGTGGGGGCTTGATACCCAGGTGCGCCCATGAACCCGGCCGAATTCCTGCAGAACGCCCAGGACTTCCTGCCGATTTTGCTGCAGGGCGCCTGGGTAACGATCCAGATCACCGTACTGTCGTTCCTGCTCAGTAGCGCGATCGGCCTGGTGCTGGCGTTGCTCAAGTTGTCACCGATCCGCGTGCTGTCGTGGACCGCGAGCACCATCATCAATGTGATCCGTGGCCTGCCAATCATCGTGCAACTGTTCTACATCTACTTCGTGCTGCCGGACATGGGGGTGCACCTCACAGCGTTCTATGCCGGGGTGATCGGCATGGGCATCGCCTACTCGGCGTACCAGGCCGAGAACTTTCGCACCGGCATCATCGCCGTGGAACAGGGCCAGCGCGAAGCCGCCGAAGCGCTGGGCATGCGCTCAGCATTGATGATGCGCCGGGTGATCCTGCCCCAGGCGTTTCGCATCGCGCTGCCGCCCTACGGCAACACCCTGGTGATGATGCTCAAGGACTCGTCGCTGGTGTCGACCATCACCGTGGCCGAGATGACCCGCCAGGGCCAACTGATCGCCTCGTCGACCTTCCAGAACATGACCGTCTATACCCTGGTCGCCCTGCTCTACCTGCTGATGAGCCTGCCGCTGGTGTATGGCTTGCGTCGAATGGAACAGCACCTGGGCCGGAGGAAAAAAGCATGATCGAGATACGCCAACTGCAAAAACACTACGGCAGCCACCGCGTGCTGCACGGCGTGGACCTGGACGTGGCCAAGGGTGAAGTGGTGTGCCTGATCGGTCCGTCGGGCTCAGGAAAATCCACCCTGCTGCGCTGCATCAATGCGCTGGAAGCCTATGACGGCGGCCACATCAACGTGTTCGGCGAAACCGTGCAGCGCGCCAGTAAAACCGTTCACGCCCTGCGCAGCCGCATGGGCATGGTGTTCCAGCGCTTCAACCTGTTCCCCCATCGCACCGTGCTGGAAAACGTCATGGAAGGCCCGGTGTACGTCAAAGGCGAACCGCTCAAGCAGGCCCGCGAGGAAGCCCTGGTGCTGCTGGAAAAAGTCGGCCTGAGTGCCAAGGCCGACGCCTACCCGGAACAGCTCTCCGGCGGCCAGCAACAACGCGTGGCCATCGCCCGCGCCCTGGCGATGAAACCCGAAGCCATGCTGTTCGACGAACCCACCTCGGCCCTCGACCCGGAACTGGTGGGCGACGTGCTGGCGGTGATGCGCACCCTGGCCGATGAAGGCATGACCATGATTGTCGTCACTCACGAAATGGGCTTTGCACGGGAAGTGGCCGACCGCGTGTGCTTCCTGCATGGCGGCTACATCGTCGAAAGCGGCGCGGCCGAGCAAGTGCTGGGCAATCCGCAGCATCCACGTACCCAGGATTTCCTGCGGCGGGTGCTGCACCCCACTGGCGATACGCGGAGCCTGTCATGAAGTCATTGTGGTCGGCGACGGCGCCGTCGGTGATACCGACGCCTGCCCTGAGTGAATCGGTGAAGGTCGATGTGGCGATTGTCGGTGCTGGCTATACCGGGCTGTCGACGGCGCTGCATCTGGCCGAGCGCGGGGTCAGCGTGTGTGTACTGGAAGCTAACGAACCGGGCTGGGGGGCGTCCGGGCGCAACGGTGGGCAGGTCAACCCGACGCTCAAATACGACCCTGAACAACTGGTGCGGATGCTCGGGCCGGAGCGCGCCGAACCATTGATCTCGACCGTCTCGAACTCGGCGGACCTGGTGTTCAACCTGATCGAAAAGCACGGGATTGATTGCGCACCGGTACGCAAAGGCTGGATGCAGGTGTCATACAGCAAAAAAGGCGTCGCCGGGCTGCACGCACGGGCGGATCAGTGGGCCAGCCGGGGTGTCCCCGTGCAGCGCCTGAACGCGGCGGCAGTGGCTGCGCGCATGGGCAGCGAGGCGTTTGCCGGTGGCTGGCTGGACGGTCGCGCCGGGGCGCTTCAGCCGTTGGCGTATGCCCGTGGGCTGGTGGGCGCGGCGTCGGCGGCGGGTGTGCGCATTCATGGTCACAGCGCAGTGACGGCATTGCAGCGCCAGGGTGCTGGCTGGCACTTGCAAACCGCTGGTGGTGCGCAAGTGAGCGCCGACCAAGTGGTGCTGGCGACCAATGGCTACAGTGGCAACCTGTGGCCGGGCATGGCGCAGAGCATCCTGGCAGCGAACAGTTTTATCGTCGCCACCAAGCCGCTGAGCGGGCCCGCGGCCGAGAGTATCCTGCCGGGGCAGGAAACCGTGTCCACGGCGCAGCGCTTGCTGTTGTACTTTCGTAAAGACAGTCACGGCCGCTTACTGATGGGCGGGCGCGGGCTGTTCAACGATCCCTCCTCGCCTGCGGATTTCGCGCATCTGGAACGATCATTGGCGTTGCTGTTTCCGCAGTTGGGGCCGTTGGAATTCGAGTATCGCTGGGCCGGGCGAATCGCGATCACCCGGGATTTCATGCCCCACGTACACGAACCTGCGCCGGGGCTGACGTTGGCGCTGGGCTGCAACGGGCGGGGGATTGCGCTGTGTACCAGCCTGGGCCAGCAATTGGCGGGACGGTTATGTGACAGCAAGGCGGAGTTTGCCTACCCGGTGACGCCGTTGCAGCGCTTGCCGATGCATGGGTTGCAGCGGTTTTACATTGGTGCGGGGGTGGCTTGGTACAGCTTGTTGGATCGGCTCAATATCAGCTGAATCCTGCTGTCCGCAACGCCGAGAACTGTCAACTCTCACAGCTTACCGTGCACGCAAAACCCGCTAGGCTTAGCCATGGAGTGGCTGACCTGCGGGTTTGCTGCCCATTCATCCTGTGGGAAAGACACGCTCATGAACCTCGACAACAACCGCACCGCCCGTGCCATCGGATTGGTGTACAGCGCCTGTTGTTACGTGGTGTTCCTAATCACGTGCTTATATTTGATCGGCTTCGTCGGCAACGTGGCAGTGCCCAAGAACATCAACGATGGCCCCCTCGTCGCGTGGCCCGTCGCTGCGCTGATCAACTGCGCACTGATCCTGCTATTCGGCGTCCAGCACACGGTCATGGCACGTACAGGCTTCAAACAATGGCTGGCGGCAATCATCCCCACGTCGGTGGAGCGCTCCACGTATGTACTGCTCAGCAGCCTGGTGCTTGTGCTGATGTTCTGGCTGTGGCAACCGATGACGTTCACCGTTTGGAAGGTTGAAACGACGTGGGCCAAGGCCCTGTTGATTGGCCTGTTCTGGCTGGGCTGGGGCATCGCTTTACTGGCAACCTTTTTGATCGACCACTTCGAACTGTTCGGGCTCAAGCAAGTCATCGACCGTTGGCGCAAACCCACACCGCAGGCGCCAGTATTCAGGACGCCGCTGCTTTACAAGATCGTGCGCCACCCGCTGTATCTCGGTTTTCTGATCGCCTTTTGGGCAACGCCGTACATGACGTCTGGGCAGCTGCTATTCGCGATAGGGATGACGGTTTATGTCTTCATTGGCGCCAGCTTTGAAGAGAAGGACCTGGTGAGGTTGTTTGGTGAGCGGTATCGCCGGTATCAGCAGGAAGTGAGCATGATTTTGCCGTGGTCGAAGACACGCAAAAAAGACCCTGAATAGCCCTTTGTGGCGAGCGGGCTTGCCCCGCGTTGGGCTGCGCAGCAGCCCCAACACACAGCCCCGGAGCTGCCTGGCACACTGATCGACCGACACGGGCGATATGGCGTTCATAGGCCATACAGACATCCATCTGAGAAAAGGGAAAAATCCTGGGCTGCGACGGCAGCGTAGCATTCGCATTCTGGGTTTGCTCTTCTAGGATTTTTCCGATAAGGGTTTAATGCGCGAACTGCATGCATATAGCCCCACGTTTAAAAGTTTATTGAAAGAAGCTTTCCAGCCCCTGTGCAACCTCTCACTTTTGAAGCCCCATCAACTCTCGATATTTAGACCAAAAGTGTTGCGTGCTTAATAAACACCTGGCACTCGCCCATGAAAAATATCGAGCCCGCCATTACAACTACCAACAACTAACTAAACAGACATCCCACCCCTCTCATTAAAGCTCGCAACACCTAAAAAACTCAAGATAATAAGACCCCCTCCAGCCATAGCTAAAAAATATAAAAACCTGTGAAAAGTAACAGGTACATATTTTCCTCGCACTGATTAGCCTTTACATGCAAAGACAAAAATGCATCGGCTCGCCACCCATTTTATAGGTATAAAAAGAGGCACATCATGAAACGCATAAGGCATCTAATACTCTTAAGCCTCTCCTTTCTATTCAGCCATGCCAATGCGCAATGGAGTTCAGGTTCGCCTATTGACTCCATTACCGACGGCCAAAACACATTGATCGCCATTCAAAATCAATACCACGATACTGCCGTCGACTGCGGAACCGTTAACCGCCCGGCTTTTTTGTGCAATGGCCTCTTGTTAAGGGTGACCAAAAAATCCAATGCCTATAGAGTCTGGGACCCTAGCCCAACATCAATCGCCAGACACTCAATTTCATTTTCTTTTTTAAGAGCAGACGCCAAATTCTCAAACTTCGCCTGGAATCTGCCCGATGCGAATGGCTATATAATCTATCCCAATCTTCTGGCACCGCCCGGCAAGATCCCGGTTGATGTTCTTTGTTCATTCCCGAAAGACTCCTGGGACTGGTATCGCGATGTTCCTTGCGGCAGCATCACCCTGGAGAATGGGAAATACTTTCAAGCCAGTCGTTTATGCGCCCTACAAGGAATCACGACCGCCCAACAATGGTTACAACACTGGAATGACAGCGCTTCATTCTCTGACCCCTATCTATCTCAGTGCGGATTCGATGTGAGAAAAACAGTACCGGGAGGCAGTATCCCGTTCATGGAGTCGATCAAGGCGAAGAACCTGCTGGGTTTTGCCCCCGATTGGAATGATCTGCAAGTTACCGCCTGGCCCCCCAAAAGTGGCAGTACTTTACCGATTCAAGCCTTTTTTTTCACAACCGCCGCGAGCCTAGCTGACGCCCAAGCCAATCAACAAGAGTTCTATACAGACACCGGTATTATTGTTCCAATACTCAGTCTAAAACTCCCCACCTCGGCACAAGAGGAGGTAGTGTTTGGTTTCAGTTCCTCGAACCAGGCCGTCACTGGCCCGGGGGCGCCCACCACTGCCCTTACCCGTCCTACGATTGTGGAACCGGCGGAAGGCGCCACGGTTTCCTCCCCCTTCACTATTTCCGGTAAGAGCGCACCGTATGCCGAAATTGAGGTATATCCAAAAGAGGGTGCGTACTTGCTTGGTAAGACGACTGCTGGCTCAGATGGCACCTGGAGAATCCCTGCTGCAACGATGGCCAGTTATGATCCGATCACTGCCAGGCAGACCCTCAACGGTCAAACGTCAAATTGGGCCGACGATCGTAACTTTTCACTGAACACCTCGACCTGCACGTCCTATATTGCTTCCGCTTCCTGGTTGTTACGTTATGACCCTGGCACCAACAAAGAACAATGGACTCTTTCGGTAATCCCGACCGCTTGCGGCAGGCTCATTGGCCCAGATAAAACCGACGCGGCTTATCAAGAACTCGTTCAGAAATATGCCAACGACCCACAATGGAAAAATAACGACGGCGGCGGCATGCGTCGACAATTTGTCTGTCACCTCGCCATCGCAAAAAACAAAGCGGAGTGGAACTTGGAACCCTTCCGGCCGAATGTGTCTCACGAGACCGCTGTCGCCGAAAAATGCAATCCAATCTGAAACCCGATTGATTAACGTGAAAGCCACTCACCTGGATCAAGCTCATGGACCTAGCAGTGTTATCTGCGGATTCCATGAGCTTAGAGCCTGTTGAGTCATTCGTTTAACCGTGCACAGTGTCGCGTTAATCTCAAAACACTGACCACCCAATCCGCTCGCTCAACAACTCCAACGCCTTCATCCCCGCCAGCGAATTCCCCGCTGCGTTCAACTCCGGCGACCATACGCACACGGTGAACTGCCCCGGCACCACCGCGACAATCCCGCCGCCGACCCCGCTCTTGCCCGGCAAGCCCACGCGGTAGGCAAAGTTGCCCGCCTCGTCATACAGCCCACTGGTGGCCATGATCGAGTTCACCTGCTTGGTCTGGCGCGCGGTCAAGATCTGCTCGCCGCTGTGGGCGCTCACCCCCGCGTTAGCCAGGAAGCTGAATGCCCGGGCCAGATCCAGGCAGCTCATCTGCAACGCGCAGTAGTTGAAGTAACTGTGCAGCACCGCGTCCACATCGTTATGGAAGTTGCCGAACGACTTCATCAAGTAAGCCATGGCCGCGTTGCGTGCGCCGTGCTGGGCTTCGGATTCGGCAACGACGCTGTTGACCAGGATCTGCGGGTTGCCCGACAGACGCCGCACAAAGTCACGCATCGACAAAATCGGCACGGCAAAGCGTGATTGGTTGATGTCGCAGATCACCAGCGCGCCGGCATTGATGAAGGGGTTACGGGGTCGCCCGCGTTCGAATTCCAGTTGCACCATGGAGTTGAACGGTTGCCCCGAAGGCTCGTGGCCCAGGCGTTCCCAGATGGTTTCGCCACCGTGGTCGATGGCCTGCACCAGGCTGAATACCTTGGAGATACTTTGCACCGAGAACAAGGTGTCGGCATCGCCGGCGCAGTAGGCGGAGCCGTCGTTGCCGTACACCGCAATACCGAGTTGGTTGGCCGGTACATCGGCCAATGCGGGGATATAGTCGGCGACTTTGCCGAGGCCGATCAGTGGGCGCACTTCGTCGAGGATCGCCGATAGCATCGCCTGCATAGCGTGTGAGGTCATCGTTCTTTGAATCAGTGATAGCGGGGCGCGGAGGATACTTCAATGTGCTCGCAAGCCCCACACAATCTCCCTCCCCGGTTCGGCAAAGGTGAAGGAAATCAGCCGGGGCGGACTGTCTACAGCGACTGACGCCCCCCGCCCGGTGCACATTTCAAAATTGCGCCACATCGCAAACCCGCTCATCGAGCACGTCCCGCGCCAGTGCCCACGCCTGCTCCCGGGACCCTACCACCAGCAGCGGATAGCCCCACGCCTTGCTGAACGTGATGGTGAACGGTTTGAGCGCCAGGCGTTTGGCCGCGCTCGGTTCCACCTGGATCATGCCTTTGACGAACGCGCGCAGGGCCGGTTTGTTTTTCTTCATCCAGATCGAGGCTTGTTTGCGCTCCTCGTGGGAGTGTTCGTGATTGTTCTCATCCACGGCTTTTTCATGCAGCAGCAGGAAGGGTTGCTGACGCGCCAACAGGCTTTCGAAGATCACGAAAGTATCGTCCGGCCCGCCTTCGTTGGGCGCGTCAAAGACGATTTTCACCACAGGGAAGGTTGAACTGTCGAGTCGCATGGCAAAGCTCCTGAATGAGAGTGGATCTCACTATAGACGCCGAACCGCTGGACGACATTGCACAGAATAGCCAGAATGTTTCGCAACTCAGCCAAGCCGCGACACTGCCATGAAGCGCCATCGTCTCGACCTGCATGACCCCTCGCGCGCCAAGGATGCCGACCTGATCCCACGTGCCGTGGTGGCAGTGAGCGCCAGCAGCGCGTCACAGAGTTGGGAGCATGCTCCACACACCCACCGCAAGGGCCAGTTGATGTACACCCTGCGCGGGGCGATTCATTGTGAAATCGAGGCCGGTATCTGGATCGTGCCGCCGCAATGCGCGCTGTGGATTCCCGGTGGCATGCCCCACGCGGCCCGTGGCTCCGGGGCGGCGGAGGTGTATTGCCTGCTGGTCGACCCGCACGCCGCCAACGCCCTGCCCCCGCAGGCGTGCACCCTGGCCGTGTCCGGGCTGCTGCATGAGCTGATCAGCAAAGCGGTGAGCTTCCCGCCGTTATATGAAGTGGACGGGGCACAGGGGCGCTTGATCAACACGCTGCTGGACGAACTGGCCATGGCCCCGATCGAACACCTGCACCTGCCGATGCCCCAGGACCCAAGGCTGCGCCGCCTGGCTGACAGCCTGCTGGCCAACCCCGCGGACAAGGCCACCCTCGCCCAGTGGGCGGTACGCATCGGCATGAGCGAACGCAGCATGACGCGCCTGCTGCTGGAGGAGTTTGGCCTGAGTTTCGGCCGCTGGCGCCGGCAGTTGCATGTGATCCTGTCCCTGCAACGCCTGGCCAAGGGTGAAAGCGTGCAGCGGGTCGCCCTGGACCTGGGCTATGAAAACGCCAGCGGGTTTATCACCATGTTCCGCAAGGCAATGGGCCAGCCGCCAGCGCGTTACCTGGCCGACCGTGCCGGAGCCTCGAGTGCCAACGCCGCATTGGCACCTGCCGCCATTGCATTGCACCCAGGCAGTTGATCAGCGCTGCAGTGGAATCCGAATATCGCCGTCGCGGCACTGGGTCTTCACACTCCGGGGGCAGCCGGCAAACCGCAGTTCCTTGCTCAGGCACACCCGCACTTCCGATAACACCTTGCCCTTGCAGATCACCGCCACGCTGTGGTCGCCCATGGCGGGATTGCTCTGGCGAAACAGGTTTTCGATGTCGCGCGCCTGCAGGTAGGCCGGGGCATCGAACGGCTGCAGCTGTTGCGGAATCTGTACCGCGCCCAAGGCCTCATCGGTCGCCTCCAGATAGCGCGAAGCGTCGAGGCCGCTGCAGGTACCGTGCTTGGTCCATTCGTGTTTGAGCAATGCCCGTGTCGGGAATATCAACGCGCCTTTGGCCAGGTCTTGCACCGACAATCGCGATTGTGGATCACACGATGCCGGCCACCCGCCCTTTGCGTACTGCGGCCATAGCCCATGCAGCACAAACCCATAGCCCTTGCCCGAACATTGCTCGTTGTCCGGGTGCGTCAGGCAGAAGGTCGGCGACCACGACAGCGACAACACATAAAAATCAAAATCCCCGGCTGGCCGCTGCTCACGCGGTGCCGCTTGCGCCACCATACATGCCAGCACCCACCCCATAGCCATCCAGGCTGCCTTGTAGTTCATCCGTCTGTTCCTTGAAAAAAAGAGGCGACCATTGTCGGCCCGCGGGTGTCCCCGGCGATAGGCGCCGAAGCCACGCGGCCTTGGGGAAAACTACTCAGGATGGTAGGGATTACGCTTCAACACTTTGTCCAGGATGCGGTCGGTCTTCAACGCCTCGATCGCCAGCGACGGATGCTCGGCTTCGCCACGAATGTGTGCGTTCATCGCCAGCACGTGATGCCACTGGATGTGCTCGTGGCACGGCACTTCCAGCACCTCGTCCACGTCGCTCTCAAGGTGCAGCGGCTGGTCTTCGAACACCGCAAACGTGATGCGGCCGCGACTGCCGATCAGCTCGACGCGGTCTTCACGGCGGTCCGCGACGAAGTTCCAGCAGCCCATCCCCAGCGCCCCCGAGCCAAACGTCCAGCAGGCGGTCACCGCATCTTCAGCCGTGTACTCCCCGGCCTGCCGCGCGGTAAACCCGCTGACCTCGACAATGTCCCCGGCCAGGAACTGGAACAGATCGAACCCGTGGCTGGCCAGGTCGACAAAATAACCACCGCCGGCAATGGCCGGGTCGGTGCGCCAATTGGCGGCGCTGGCGTCTTCGGCGGCTGGCGGCTTGCAGAGGCTCCAGTTGACCTGGCGCAACTCGCCGATACGCCCGGACCGCAACCAGTCACGCACTTGCTGGAAACGCGGCAACGAGCGGCGGTAGTAGGAAACGAACAGGTGCAAGCCAGCACGTTCGAAAGTGCGCTGCATCAACGCGCTCTGCTCGGCGTTGAGGGCCATGGGTTTTTCGACGCAGCAATGCTTGCCCGCCGCCGCGACCATCAGGCTGTACTCCAGGTGGCTGTCGGGCGGCGTGGCGATGTACACCGCGTCCACTTCGGGGTCGTTGATCAGCGCTTGGGCGTCGGTGTAGAAGCGCGCAATGCCATGACGTGCTGCATAATCGCGCACAACCGCTTCGCGGCGCCCCATCACCGCTACCAGGGCTGAGCCTGGCGCTTTGTAGAAAGCCGGTCCACTCTTTAACTCAGTGACACTGCCACAGCCGATCATGCCCCAACGTACGGTCGTCATCAGTTTTCCTCGTCCGTTTTCATCAATCAGGCAGTATCCACGTACCTAACCCGACGCGCTACAACCACCTAGCATGACAATTGCATTACACTTTTGTGACAGACATTGCGCCGTGGGAGCACAGATGATGAAAATACGCGCAACCGTCATTTGCGAACACGAAGGGCATATCCTCTTCGTACGCAAGGCCAGGTCGAAATGGGCACTGCCAGGTGGCAAGGTCGAACAGCATGAACGCCCCGTCGGCGCGGCCGAGCGGGAGCTGGAAGAAGAAACCGGGTTGAACGTGGACGGCCTGCTGTACCTGCAGGAACTGAAGGCCCGCGACACGCTGCACCATGTGTTCGAAGCCTCAGTGGTGAATATCGCCGATGCACGGCCGTGCAACGAGATCGTCGACTGCCAGTGGCATGCCTACGGCGCTGTGGACGAACTGGACACCACCGACGCCACCCGGCACATCGTCAAATCCTTCCTGCGGCGCCTGTAGCGCCGCACTCAGCATCCGTCGCGGTCGCCAACATTGAACGGGCAATCACCTGTCAATGTTGACAGTAGACCGATCGACGTCATCGGCTTACGGTCGTAGACGCAGGTTTCGCTGCCACAGGAAGGATGCAATGCCATGAAGCTACTCTACGAATTCAAAGAAGTGTTCGGGAACGATGACATACCCGAAGTCCTGATATCTCGCCTCAGCGATGAAAATAACGAACTTGATAAGCCAGACTTCACCGTACGTGTGTCTTCACTCAACAATGACGGGAAGTATTACGTTATCAGCAAGCCGGAAGATGTGGATGGTAACGGTAAAGGTGACGAAAATGACGCGTCCTACTATGAGCTGGCCGCCAAGCTGGTAACCGACTTGGTCACCTTGAGCGACATCGGTGATAAGAAGCGCTTTAGTCGCATATTGATAAGATTCAAACCTGGCTCAACAACGGATATCGAGATCCTGCATTTCAAAGACGGCAACAACATCATCTCTGCAGCTGACTTTATCGTGACGGTAACAGCCCCCGACCGCTACGGTAAGTATCGAAAAGTCAAGGACCTCATCGACGCCGATGGCGATGGCGACGCAGACAGCAATGACCGTCTGATTTACCGGACGCTGGCCACATCGTTTGCGTCAATGACAGACCCGCGCCCGTAGCAGGTCTGTCAGGATGAAACAGCTCAGGATCGAGGCTTACTCCCTACCGACTCCAGGGGCATCGATTTGTTTTTTGCCTGCCCGCGCATGTACAACGCCTCGACCAGCTTCTGCCGCTCATCCTGGGGCAGGTTACCGGCGAACTGCGCCAGGGTGCTGTCCACCAGTGCCCGAAGGGCCATATCGGCCTCCCGTGCCTTGGCCAGCTCTGCCACCAATGCCTCACGGTCCAGGCTTGGCGCTTCCAATTGCTTGATCACACCCAATCGCGCTTCACGCCCCGCCATGATCAGCGGCTGGCTGTCGTCGCGATTGTGGCGCAACAACTGGCGCAGCTCCCTGCGTCGCTCCACCGGCAGCTTCAACATCGCCTGGCGCAAGCCGTGCTGATTGACCACCGCTGCGGCGGTCGGCGTGTTGGCCATCCAATGGTAGAGGCCGCCACCGACGCCGCCGATAAGAAACACGTTGAGCAACACCGAAACGAGCAACCACGGCTTGAGGGATCTGCTTGTCATTGCTCGGCTTCCTCGGCATTGACGGTGAAGACGACTTCCGCGTCGCCCTGGTCGAAGACGCTGGGCAGCACGTCGGATGACCGCATGGGCAGCGGCACGCTCATGGACGCCACCAGCATTCCCGTGACGACGCCTGCGATCCCTACGCCCACAAGGCCGGCCGGCGATAACCAACCGGCGTAACGCGACCAGAAAGACTCACCGCCCACTGCGGATCGGCGAATCTGCCTGACCAACGCCGCGTCGGCGACGAGCGGCTGATAGCTGTCCAGCTGGCTGTCGAGCCAACGCGCCTGCTGCAAGGTTTCGCGCGCATGCACATTGCCGCTGCGGAGCAATGCCTGGGCCGGTGCCTGTTCAGCATCGGGCCAACGCCGCAGGTCCGCCCCGTAGGCGTCGGCCAGATAAGCAAAGCGTTCGGGTGTCATGGTGTTCCCCTTCCTGGGCGGGCAAGCCCGGGTGTGTCGGCAAGTTGGCTGCGCAACTGGCGTCGGGCCCTCGACAGCAGGCTCTCCAGTGCCTCGACGCTGATATTCATCAGGGCCGCGGCGTCGATGTTCGACAGCTCCTGGTAGTACTGCAACACGATGGCTTCGCGCTGGCGCTCGGGCAAGGCCGCCAACGCGGCGGCCATGCGTGCACTGCGGTCCTGGGTTTCCAATTGCTCTTCAGGCGATGGCGAGCTGTCTGCCACCTCCAGCGCCTCTTCGTCGCTCAACGGGCGCTCCTTGCGCCGGCGCAGGCGGTCACGGCACAAGTTGAGCACCACCCGGTGCAGCCAGGTATCGAAACGCGCCTCACCACTGCGCCAATTGGCAGCCTGGCGCCAGATGCGCAGGAAACTTTCCTGGGCCACGTCCTTGGCCTCGTCGGCATCGCCCAGTATTCGACCGGCGAGCGCAAGCAACCGGGGTAGCTTGCGGGTCACCATTTCGTTGACGGCCGCAGGTTCGTTATTGCCGATACGTGCCAGCAGCTCAACGTCCGGATCAGTGTCTTTCAATCGGGCAAGTCTCGGTCCGGGGCTAAGAGGTTTCAGCGAATCCAGTGCCCTTCACGCCAATACCAGTTCGGGCCATGGGCTTCCCAGTGCCCAGGCTCCCAGCGGGCATGGCGCATCACCGGCTGCCAGTGACCCGGCACCCAGGCGTAACCGCGTCCTTCCCAGCGCCAGTGGCCAGGGTCCCAGGCATAACCGGGGCGCTCGGCGGGAATCATTTCCACGCGCTGCGGGGGTGGCGCCTGCTGGATGATGATGTCGGTCTGGGCAAAGGTCGGGGTACTGACGAACGCAGCGAAGGCCAGCGGGATCAGCACGGCATAACGCAAATGGGCCAGGGGTCTCATGGCAACTCCTTCATTGGCGTGCAGGAATACACGCTGCTGATGGGTTGAACGGCGTGTGCCGGAAAATCCGTCGCAGGCCGCGGCGTTTTTTTTCAGGCAGTGGTCAAACGCAGTATTGCGCAGGGGATGGCAAGGCTTGATGAAATGTTTGAAAGCTTCGCGACGGATTTACACGGGTGACGGCGTTTAACCAGTACGCACAACACACCCATGAGGAAATACCATGTCTCGTCGCCTATCCATGCTGGTCGCCGCCTTGTTGATCGTCAGCCTCAGCGGCTGTGTGATCGTGCCGGAGCATCGGCATTGCTGCTGGCGCTATTACGGCGCCGCCGCGACACCGACCGACACCGTCAACGGCTGATCCCGCGCGCTAACCCCTCCGCGTCCGGCCTGGAGCGCGGGGGGATGCAAACGTATCGACCCTGCCGCTTTTCACCGCGTAAATGCCCCACGGCTGACGCCAGAATGCCCATCACTCGACCTCCCGTCTGCTGCTGCACCCAGCGCTTGACTCCAGCCCATGATCAAATGACGCTGTTGGCGTTTAGCCATCATCGCGAGCCGCCCAATCATGAGCACCGAACTCCCAAGCCTGCCCGACAGCGATGTGTACAAGACGCTGCTGGAATCGACCAAGGCCATCCCCTGGCGCATCGACTGGCAGACCATGACCTTCAGTTATATCGGCCCGCAGATCGAAGCGCTGCTGGGTTGGGCGCCGAAAAGCTGGGTCAGCGTGAATGACTGGGTGGAGCGCATGCACCCGGATGACCGCGAATACGTTGTGAATTTCTGTGTCTCGCAATCCCGTGCCGGGGTGGACCACGAGGCCGATTACCGCGCGCTGACGGTCAACGGCGACTATGTGTGGATTCGCGACGTGGTGCATGTGGTACGCAAGGATGGCGAGGTCGAAGCGCTGATCGGCTTCATGTTCGATATCAGCGAGCGCAAAAAGACCGAAGAGCACCTCACTCGCCTGCAAAAACAGCTGGAGGAATACTCCTTCCAGGACGGCCTCACCGGTATCGCCAACCGCCGCATGTTCGATACCGTGCTGGAACGCGAATGGGCCAGCTCCCAGCGTAGCCAGTTGCCGCTGTCGTTAATCATCCTGGATATCGATTTTTTCAAGCAGTACAACGACCACTACGGCCATATCAAGGGTGATGAATGCCTGCGCCAGGTGGCACGCACGCTGTCATTGGCGGCCAACCGACCGCGGGACTTCATCGCGCGCATCGGCGGCGAGGAATTCGTTTGGTTATTGCCGGAAACCGACGCCGCATCGGCCAGGCAAGTGGCGCAACGTTGCCTGCATCTGATTTGCCAGCAACAGATCGAACATGGGTTTTCACCGGTATCAAACCTGCTGAGCCTGAGCCTGGGGGTCGGCACGCATATCGTGACGCCGAACAGTGCGATGCTGGGGTTTGTCGAAAGCGTCGACAAATTGCTGTACCAGGCCAAGCACAATGGACGGATGCGTGCAGAGTTTGCCGAAATAGAAGTGTGATACCGAGGTCAAATCGCGGGCAAAAAAAATCCCAAGTAGCTGATGGAAACTTGGGATTTAAAAATGCATAAACCGTGGGAGGTGAACGCCCGGCAATAATACCCAGTGTAAAAAGCTGTAACAAGATTATTTTAATCCTTTCGTCGGATTAAAAGCGTCGTAAGTCATTCAATAACCACATATTTTTTAAGGTAGAGGGGTATATGAGTGCCACTTTTTGGTGCAAGTATCGCGATTACTTCCACCCCATATATCCCTTTATAAACAATGGTTATTAATTAAAGCGGCGTGACACTTTTAGAGGATTGCCCGTTCAACCGTTTGCAGGTTTCGCGAAGTTCGACACTGTTAGACGATGCCGCACTGGCCACACGCTCCACTTGCCGGCACAAGGCAATGCGCTCGGCCGCCGCTTCGCGTTGGCGGTCGACCTCGGCATTGAACTGCACGAAATAGATCCCCAGTGCCCCTGCGACACACAGCACCCCGAACGCGAAATAACGCAAGCTGTTGGACGATTCAGCCGCTGGCGGGTTCATGAGGTTATAGCGCCCTGCTCTTTTCGTAGCGGACGTCGTCACCCATCTCGTTGGCCACCACCAAGGTGCCAATGGCATAAAGCGTTTGCATACTTGCCTCCTCCATGCAGGACGCAATTGTATGCAAAATGAAACATGGGATTGTGGTGGATTTGTAAAGCGCCTGCCCCGCAGGGGCAGATCAAGAGCACAGGCGCTGCTGGCCAGTCGTTTATTTACGCGCCACTTTGTAGCGCAGGCAGTCCTGATAGAACGTCTGGCGAATCGCCTCGGGCTTGAGCCGAGAGCGGCTGTCATAGGTCTGCTCGGTGATGCCCATGGCCATCATGCGCATCCACGATTTATTGAACTTGATGGTCTGGATCTTTTGTCGCGCGGCATACAGCGAAACCCCTGACAGCTTGAGTTCCTGGGCCCTGGCGGCAGTACCTGCGCCCCAACTGCACATGTACTTGTCCCCCTCGCGCAACTCCCGTGCCTGCACGGTAGCCGCGCCGCCGGCCAGGGAGCAGGCGAACAGCATGATTCCAACAGTGCGCATTTGTTCCCTCACCTAACCACCTGAAAATAAAAGCGATTCTGGCGAGAATTTTGTTACAAAGGGGCCACTAAATTGCCTTATTGCACACGGTAGGAGTGAGTTCTATCGCACTACAGGGACTGCATGGGTTCACCACCGATAAGTGGCGCTCGCCTGCACGGTGCGTTGCGAGCCATACCAGCACCAGGAGTAGGACAAGCAGGACGCCACGTATTCTTTATTCGCCAGGTTGGTGGCGTTCAGCGCCAGGCGCAGGTTGTCCTTGGGGTTGGCGATATTCGCAATGTCGTAGTGCACCGCCGCGTCAAACAAGGTGTAGCCCGGGACTTTCAGGGTGTTGGCAGTATCCCCCCAGGACGATCCGACATAGCGTGCGCCAGCACCGGCGCCGAATCCTTTCAACTGGCCATCATGGAAGGTGTAGTCAGCCCAGGCCGAGGCCGTATGGCGCGGCAGGCCGTACGTGGTCGTGCCTTTGACCGGGATCGCCGGCCCTACGCCCACATCGCTGACCGGCGCGTACTGCGCGGTGCTGTTGGACTTGCTCGCACGGTTATCCAGGTACGCGTAGGCGGCGGTGATGTCCAGGTTGTCGTTGAGGCTGGCCTTGCCTTCCAGTTCAAAGCCACGGGATTGCTGTTCGCCGTCCTGGATGTTGCAACGGCCATTGCCACACAGGTGGTTCGGGTCTGGGTCGATGGTAGGCACGTTGCTCTGGCGCAGGTCGAAAATCGCCGCCGTGATAAAGCTGTTGCTGCCTGGCGGTTGGTACTTGATACCGATTTCATACTGCTTGCCCTCGGTCGGCTTGAACACCGAACCACCGTAGCCGGTGCCCGATTGCGGGTTGAACGACTCGGCATAGCTGGCGTAAGGCGCCAGACCGTTTTCAAACAGATAGACCAGGCCCACACGCCCGGTAAACGCCTTGCTGTCCAGGGAGGATTTGCTCTTGGCGCCACTGCTCAGGGTCTTGGTAGTGCTGTCGGTGCTGGCCCAGTCATAGCGACCGCCGAGCAACAGCACCCATTGGTCCCACTTCATTTGCTCCTGCAGGTAGACCCCCGTCTGTTCGCTGCGCGAGGTCGCATCGGTGGTGAACGCTGGCGTGGCCACGGGCGCGCCGTAGACCGGGTCGAAGATATCCAGGTCCGGCCCCGAGCCGTAACCGGCCTTGGTGTCGGTGCTGGTGTTCTGGTAATCGAGGCCCATCAACAACGTGTGCTGCAATGGCCCGGTGTCGAATTTGGCTTGCAGTTGGTTGTCGAGATTGTAGGCGTCCATGTCGACATCGGTGGCAATGGTCGAACGCTTGGACGTGCGGTAATCCGCCCTGAGGTAGCTGTTGTAGAGGCTCCGATAGACACCTTCGGCACGCAGGTAACGCGCGTTCTGGCGCACGGTCCAGACATCGTCGACATGATGTTCGAACGCGTAGCCAAGGGAGTAATACTCACGGTCACTCTTCTCGAAATTCTTTTCGCCGTCGTAGAAGTCCACGTCGATCTTGCGCCCGGTCGGACTGTGCAGCACCGAGCCCCAGGCCGGCACCGAGCCGTAGGATGCGCCCTGGGGGTCCTTCTGGAAATGCCCGAGCAAGGTCAGCGAGGTGGCCTCGTCGGGGCGCCAGGTGAATGCACTGGACAGCGACTGGCGGCGGGTCTCGGTGTGTTCGACCTGGCCGTCGGCCTCGTCGAACAATCCCGCCACACGGTAGGCATACACGCCCTGATCGTCGATCGGGCCACTGAGGTCGAAGGTGGTGCGCTTCTTGTTGAAGGTGCCGTATTCGACGCCCACTTCATGAAACGGCGTGTCCAGCGGGCGCTTGGTGACCATATTGATCACCCCGCTCGGCGTGCCCTGGCCATACAGCACCGACGCCGGGCCGCGCAGTACTTCGACGCGCTCCAGGTCGAAAGCATCCTTTTGCGGCAAGGCGTCACGGCTGGAAGGCACGCGCAGGCCATCGAGGTAGGTGGATGGGGCGAAGCCACGGATGGTCAGTTGGTCCAATCGCGAGGCCGTGGCGCCACGGGTTTCCGGAACGACAGCGGCGCTGTAGCGCAGGATCTGGTTAAGGCTCTCGGCGTTCTGTGCGCGCATCTGGTCTTTAGTGACGATAGAAATCGACTGCGGGGTTTCAATCACTGCGGTGTCGGTCTTGGTTCCTGACAGGCTGCGCGTGGCCACGTAGCCGGCCACCGGCCCGGTCGGACTGTCGGCCCGGTCGGCCGCGCTGATGGTCGTGGCCTGTAACTCCATGGCCCCGCCGTTATCCGGGATAGCTTCCAGACGGTAGCGGTCGGCGGAGATCTTCAGCGCCTGCAAGCCGCTACCGGCGAGCACATGATTCAGCGCTACCTCAGTGTCGTATTGCCCGCTCAAGCCATTGCTGCGTTTGCCACGGGCCAGGCTTGCATCGAAAGCCAGCACCAGGCCCGCCTGTTCGGCCAGGCTATTGAGTGCCTGGCTCAATTCGCCGGCCGGAATCTGGAAACGGCGCAAGGCGCTGCGGCTTTCTTCAGCGAAGGCGGACGGCACGATCAGCAGCGGCACGGCGGCAAAGGCAATCGCCACGGACAGGGCCAGTGGGTGCAAGGGACGAGCAAGGCGCGACATGGGAAATCCTGCGTAATGGAGGTTCTATTAACCATGACGGGCACGCAGGAAAATCGGGCAAGGATGAGAGCAGTTTTTATTTGAGTGGTGTACTGCAATCGGTTGGATCGCTTTTTTGTGTAGCCCTTTGGGTAGGTTTTTCGCGTCTTTTTCCTGACTGTGGTGAGCCCTTTCTGATTTTCAAAACCGTTCATCCAGCCGCTTTTCGCTGCGGCAGACTCCGACGCCTTGCCTTCTGCCGAGACGTCACGGATGACCAACGCTTCCCACATTGCCCATATCGAACATGAGCTGGATGGCTTCCATCAGAGCCTGGTGACGTATCGCCAGCAACTGGGGGCCTGGTATTCGCGCGCGCTGGATTCGGTGAGCCACGCCGCTGATTTACCGTCGTTGCTGGGGATGGATCGGGTGTTGCGCGCGGGGAATTCGCAACGTTCCGTGAGCCTTTCCGATACCGACTTCTCCACCGTGGCCCGCTGCCCGGCGGGCGGTATGTTGCAGATCGAAAGCAAGTTCGAGTCGGTGTATGACGTGCCGATCGGCGATATCCCGGTTGAGGTGATCGGCCTGGATGACGGCAGTTCGAGCGTGGTCATGCTCGATGAACAGGGTAAAGGCTCACACCCATGCGTCGCGGGCGCGCGCTACCAGGTACGGGTGCAAGGCGGCGTGTCGGCGCAACAGGTGGACGCGTTGTTTGTGTCCTACGCCGGGTTGACCGCAGACCTGGAGCAATGGCTGCGGTCGCAGTGGGAAGGGTTCAAGCCGCATTGACAACAGTCGACGGCCAGCGCGATTGGCAGCGGGATATTGGCCGGCAGTTGGGCGGCATACTGGCGTCGACGACAAAAAAACAACATCGTGCGTTTAAAGCTACTAGGAGCTGGAAGTGGCTACAGACCAAATAAAAAGGACCCAGACAATCCAATTTTTAATCCATCCATGAACGGCGCAGAAATGAAATTTCGTGAAGAGGGCACGCCTTTCACTCTGTTTCCAACCTCGGAATAAAAAATGTTATTTCACCCAAACTCTGACCATATCCCTTTCGACGCCAGCTTGTACTATTTCGTAGGCGTCTTTGACATTTACGACAGAGAGGAAACCAAGGGGGAAGAGCTCGCACACTACAACCCCAACAACAATAAAGACAGAGAAGCCCTCATACTTAAATACTGTCTGGGTCCTTCCAGCAAGTTTTCATATCGCCACAGATATAAATTAATGGAAAGTTTACTCAGCGCACTAAAAACCGAAAACTTTAACTTTCACTCTTATTTCGAGAATGACCCAGAGAAATACTCAACAATGGCATGGGACGAAACAGAAATAGCCGATCCACGGGGTTTCTTCGTTGATATCTACCGGTTAGCCAGCGATGCCTGGAAAGATGACCTCCAAAAAGCTAGCCTCGAAGACCAATCAGAGTGGTAACGCCACCACTTTCCCAGACCACTTCCTTTTGTGCAAGCTTGCTCGCACTGGGTGTCTAAGCGACCCCAGTCAGAAAAAGGAAAAAAGGGGACAGGAGTAGAAAGGGTACAGAACTACTTACAGGCTAAAGGTTCGATTCACTATTTGATTAAACAAATCCTTCCCCGTCTCCCAAGAGATAAACAATTAAAATCGTACATATAAATGTATCTGGAGGTGAGGCCAGAGGAAAGCATACACCCAATAAATGATGCGAGATTCACAACCTCCCCCCCATCACCCCCACGCCACCACCAACAACCCCACCCCCAACACCAAACACAACGGCGAATAAAACCACGTATCCAACCGCGCAAACCGCGACCCGCTGACTTTCTTGAAAAACCCAACCAACTCCGAATCCCCAATCGCCCTGGCAAACATGAGCACGGCAATCGCGCTGATCCCCCATTGCAATGCGCCATGGGACACCGGCGAGAAATACAGCCCTGCCCGCAGGCACACCAGCAATGCAATCGCGACCAACCCCATCGCCACCAGGAAAGTGCCCAACGCCGAGGGCTTGAACGCCGGGCGTGGCCCGCTGGCAAATTCGCCGGGCAGTTGGGGGATGGCGGCGAGACTGCCAAGTTTGCCGCCGGCGGCCCAATACAGGTGGACCATGCTGATGCAGGTAAAAATGCCGACGACCCATCGTGCAACGACGAAGCTCATGGTGGTTCTCCCTGAAAAGATGCGAAGTAGGATAGCCCCCCTGAAATTTTTTGCAGGCATTTCGTCGGCGGCTGATGGTAAAGTGCCGCCCCATGAAACTTGCCCGTGCCGACCGCTCGATCATTGCCTGGATGCTCTACTGCTGCGTCCTGTTCAATGTGTTCGCGTGCAGTATCGGGCATGGGCAGATGGTCGGGATGCAGCTCAATGGCCTCGGCGGTCAGTTCTGTACGGTGGACCCGCGCACCCAGGCGCCCACGCCGTCCAACTCCACCGATGAAAGCCTGCCAACCCTGTCCAAGGCGTTTGGTTGCCCGCTGTGTTCGACCGGCGGCATGGGCCCGGCATTCAGTTCCAGCCTGAATGTGGCGGTATTGCCACAGCCTCATGCCCCCCCTCCGGCCATTGTCGCCACCGCTGACCTCCCCGCCCGCTTTACCTGGCCAACGGCCCATCCTCGCGCGCCGCCCGCCTTTGCCTGATCCCTTTGCTTTCTGATCTGCACTGACCACCGTTTCCGCGAGGAAGTACGGCGGCCGTGCGTTGTTTCAAGCCAAGTTTTTCAGGATTCAACTCATGAAACATTTACCCCTGTTAGCAGGCCTGTTCGGCTGCCTGCCTGTCTGCGGCTGGGCCGTTGAGCTGGCCCCAACCACTATTGATGGCGAACAAACCGCCGAGCCCGGCCTGGCCTTGGACCAACCCAGCGGCATGGCGTCGCGGCTGGGCCTGAGCGTGCGGGAAACCCCGGCCTCGGTGGCCATCGCCACACGCAACGACATCGAGCGCCATGGCGCCAGGACCTTCCGCGACGCCGCCAACACCTTGCCCGGTGTCAACGCCAGTGCACCGCCAGGGTTTGGTGGTTTTGTGTCGTATCGGGGATTTACCAGCAGCCAGATCACCCAGATGTTCAACGGTATCAATGTGGCGACCGGCCTGGCGCGGCCAGTGGATGCGTGGATTTATGACCGCGTGGAACTGGTCGGCGGCCCCTCCTCGCTGATCAACGGTGCCGGCTCCGTGGGGGGATCGCTGAACTATGTGACCAAGCTGGCCAGCCGCGAGGAACAGGCCGCTGAAGGCCAACTGACCTATGGCAGCTACGATACCGCCGGCATGGCCTTCGGCCTGAACCATGCGCTCACCGAGCCAGGCGCCGACGTGCAGCACTATGCCCGCCTGGACGTCAGCCGCAACACCAACCACAGCTATATCGACCGCGACCAGCGCGACGCCTGGAGCGTGGCGTTTTCCCTGCTCAGCGACTTGACCTCCAACCTGTCCCACACCCTGGCCCTGGAATACCAGGATGAACACGAAGACAGTCCTTACTGGGGCACGCCCGTGCTCAACCCCAAGGCCGGTGAGTTGAAGATCGACACACACAACCGCTTCAATAACTACAACGTCGCCGACGGTCGTTACGAACAACGCACCCTCTGGGCACGCTCGATCATCGACTACCGGATCAACGACAGCACCACGTTGAAAAACACCCTTTACCACCTGGACAGCCAACGCGATTACCGCAACCTGGAAACCTACCAGTACAACGCCGACAACAGTGCGGTGAACCGTTCAACCGCCTACCAGGTGCGCCATCAGGGCGAACAGCACGGTAACCAGTTCGAGCTGCGTCATGAAGACCGCGTCTTTGGCCTGTCGACCACTTGGTCCGGGGGCTTCGAGTACAAGGTCAATAGCACCACCAACAGCCCGCTCAGGGCGGCCGGCAATAGCACAGTGGACCCTGATCACTACGACCCTGGGCACTTCTACGACATCCCAGGTACACGACCCGGCTTTACCAGGGACAAGACCAACGAGGTCACGACCAAGGCACTGTTCGTGGAAAACCGCCTGGGCCTGACCGATAAATTGTCACTGCTCACTGGCCTGCGTTACGACGCGATCGACCTGGACGTGACCAACCACGGCAGCGTGACCACCACAAACCCACGCCACTTCACGCGCAGTTGGGAGCCGGTGACCGGCCGGGTTGGCCTGACTTACCAGTTCATCCCCTCAGCCAACGTGTATGTGCAATACAGCACCGCCGCCGAGCAGCCGAGTACCACGACTCAAGTGTTTGACGTGTCGACAGGCAAGCAGTGGGAAGTGGGCAGCAAGTTCGACTACCTGGACGGTCGCGGTTCGGCCACCGTCGCCGCCTACAAGATCGAGCGCAAGGACTTTGCCGTCACCGATCCGCTGGACCCGAACAACAGCATCCCGGTCGGCGCGCAATCGTCCAAGGGGATCGAGTTGGCCAGTTCATTACGCATCACACCCAGGCTGCTCGCCGAAGGCAACTTCGCCTGGGTGGATGCCGAGTATGAGGAGTTCAACGAGAAGATCGCCAGCGGTGCGGTGGTGTCGCGCAAGGGCAATACGCCCACCAATGTGCCCAAGCGCGTGGGCAACCTGTGGCTGACATACGATTTTGCCGAAGATTGGCAGGGTGGCGTGGATGCGCGCTACGTCGCCGAAGTGTACGCGGACAATGCCAATACCCAGACGGTACCGGCCTACACGTTGTTCGGCACCTTCCTGCGCTACAAGGTGGACGCGCGCACCTCGGTGACGGGCCGGGTGCGCAACCTGACCAATGCGGTGTATGCCGAATTTGCCCATGTGTCGCCAGCGTATTACCTGGGGGCGCCGAGGACGTTTGAGGTGGCGGTACAGACCCGGTTCTAACGCTGTAATGCGAACAAAATGTAAAAGGGGCTTGCTCCCGACAGCGGTGCATCAGCTGGATATGGAATAGTCCTTACACGACCGCATTCTTTGTGGCGAGCGGGCTTGTTGTGGCGAGCGGGCTTGCCACAACAAGCCCGCTCGCCACAACAGGCCCGCTCGCCACATTTTTAGCACTCCCGCGGTCGAGAGAGGGAACGTTACCTCAAGCTGGCTTCGACTTTCTGCGCCACATCCTCCGTCAACCACGCCTTCCACACCTCTGGGTATTCCTTGAGGAACGCTTGGGCGACCTCCCGCGGCGCGGTGTGATTCTCGCTCATCGTCGCCAAGGCCTTGTTCAGCGGTTCAATGGGGAACTCGACCTTCTCGAAGAACCCGGCGATCTGCGGATGCGCCTTCTGGAATGGCGTGGATACGCCAATGCTCAATTTGGATGCCAGCGAACGTGTCGGTTTCGGATCGGGATTGTCCGCGTCGGTCAGGGTCTTCCAGGCCTCAGCATCAAATGGCGGTTCTTCGAGCTGGATCAGCTTGTAGCGCCCCATCAGCGGCGTCGGCGACCAGTAGTAGAACAACACCGGCTTGCCACGGCGAATCGACGAAGCGATCTCGGCGTCCAGCGCCGCGCCCGAGCCGCTGCGGAAATTCACATAACTGTCGTCCAGGCCATAGGCCTTGAGCTTCTGCTTGTTCACCACTTCGGAGGTCCAGCCAATCGGGCTGTTGAGAAAACGACCCTTGCCGGGTGATTCCGGGTCTTTGAACACGTCCTTGTAACGCGCCAGGTCCTTCACGCTCTTGAGGTCCGGTGCCAGGGGCTTGAGGCCTTTGGCAGGATCACCCTTGACCACGTATTCCGGCACCCACCAACCTTCGGTGGCCCCCTTGACCGTATCGCCCAGGCCCACCACCTTGCCTTCAGCCTCGGCCTTGACCCACACCGGGCTGCGCCCTGCCCACTCTTCGCCGATCACCTGGATATCGTTCTTGGCCAGGGCGGTTTCCAGGGTGATGGTGGTGCCTGGCAAGGTGTCGGTGGGCAGGTCATAGCCCTTCTCGACGATAAACCGCAGGACCTCGGTGATCAGGCTGCCGCTTTCCCAGTTCAGGTCGGCAAAGTGTACCGGCGCCTCGGCAGCCGATACCGAGGCCACGGATAGTCCCAGGGTGGTCAGGGACGCGGCCAACAGCGATTTCAATCCTTTCATGCCTTTGCACCTCGCATTTTCTTGCAGCCATGGCGGATGGCTTTGCTGCAATGCGCGAAGCCTCTGAATAGTTAAGTCAACTCAACTGTAGTAGAGGTTCCGAGGGACAAAGGATGTTCGTGGTATTGACCGATTACTCACTGGCCTTGAAGGTCACCAGCTCACCCTTGCGCCATTTGGCGGCCTTGCCGGTCACGGCCTTCAGGGTCTTGGTCAGGCCCTCCTGCAGTTGCTCATGGGCGGCAAATACCAGCATCACGCTGTGGCCTTCCTTGAAGACAATGCCCTGACCCTCGGCGCAGGACACAAAGGCGTAATCACCCAGGCCATACACCGTCAACTTGATATCGCGGAACTTCAATTCAAACTTGCCGCCTTCGCGACTGGGTAATACCGCGGCGCGGAAATGGTCACCGACCTTGAGTTCCAAACGCGGTTTATCATCCACCACCAGTGCGGTTTCGGTATCGATCTCGGCGATATAGATACCTTCCGGCGTCTGCTCAGTGATGTAGACGAAACGGGATTGAAACTGCTTGACCAACTTTGCGCGCAAATCACCCAGCACGAATAACGCGTGCATATCCAGATTACTGACTGCCAAGGAAACGCCCCCACATCGAAAAAAGCACCGTCCGCCAGAGCGGGCAGCACGAAAAAACGGCCGTAACGGCACGATCACACAACACATTCTTTGAAAAAAACTGAAGAAAATCCCGCTGCTGCGCCGTAAGACTAGTACAGGCGTGCACGATGGACCTCTTGCAAGGTCATCAGGCGTCACAGGAAATCACAGGTTCAACGACACGAGAATACGTGCCGACCAGCTTCAGAAAATAACCCCATTAAAAACGCAGTTTCCGACAACTCATACAAACACACACACCTTGGCATGGAACCAGGCAGCGGCCACTGGCGACAATACTAAAACAGCAACACGGGTCAAAACCACCCGAAACGCTGGTGGTGAGTCCACAAGATAGATCGACAGGAGCTGACCATGCTACGACAACAACACGACGCTACGTCTTCCCGCACTCGTTCATCATGTCACGACGAGCGCCAATACTACTGCTTGCACAGCTCCAACGGGTACTCGAATTCGGTTCTTTACCAAGTTGTTCCGGCCGGCAGGAATTTCTTTCATATCCTCGAAGTCACCAGTGGCAGGATCCGAGGATTTCGCAGCGACCACAACCAGGCCTGCGAATTGGCCAAGCAATTGGAGAGCGCCCTGCACGCCCTGCACGGCGGAATCGTTTCGTCACCTGGATGACTTTACTGCGCCACCGCCCTTCAACAACTGCCATACTGGCCCGTCCATTGAAGTTTGCCCCCCGCGGGTCAGGTTTCATCAGTGCAGTTACCTTGAAGGGAAGGCTATACGTGACGGAATTTGATATTGGCGAATTTTTTATTCATGGCGATGCCAGGGAAGTAGACGGGGAGTTTCAAGCAGTTATCGTGATGCGCGCCAAGCCGCCCTTGACCACCGTTACAACGCACCAAGTCGAAAAAGACCGCTGGTTCAAGACACTCGACACTGCCGCGATCGCGGCCAAGGAAGCCGCCAAGGCCCTCAAGACCGCCGTCGATTGCGGGGCACTGACCTCCTGACAATCCGATCGAACTCTACCGCGCCCCAAGCCTCCGATGCATACCCCACCTGAAAAACCTGCACGGAGAACGATATGGACGCGCCGATACCTACGCTGGAAACCCTATTTGCACAACTGGGCCTGGATTCAACCCCGGAAGGCATTGACGAATTCATCGCCGGGCATCCTTTGCCCGCGGGCGTGAAACTCATCGATGCGCCTTTCTGGTCGGACCGGCAGGCACAGTTTCTCAAGGAAGAGCTGCGCGAAGACGCCGAATGGGCGATCGCGGTGGATGAACTGAACCAGCGCCTGCATCAGTCGCAATAACCTCCCTCAATGCAGGCTGCCTGATTGTTCCAGGCGCAACAACGCTTGCCAGGCAGCCCTGCACGCTTGCGCTTCATCCCGGCTGGCGAAGGCGGTGCCACGCGGCTCACCGTTGACCAGCACCACCCAACACGCATTCTGGCCCAGCGCACGCAGGCTTGGCGGCACGCCACTGCCAATCATCACGGCCACATCGACTTTGTTTTGCATGAAGCTTCTCCGCAACATTAGTTAGCTGGCTAACAATATTGCCCATGCTACGGTTTTCCTCCCGTTGGAAAAAGCCATCTTCGGAACAGCTTCCTTGCATAAACCGCAATAATCCCTAGCGCGCGGCCTTGGTGCCTTCCGGCTTGTAGCCCAGGCGCAAACCGCCCCAATGCCGGCCCCGGACCATGATCGGCACCGACAGGTCGTGCATCAGCTCGCCGGTATCGCGGGTGTAGGTCTGGAGCAGCACCGCTTGCTGATGGCTGCCGCAGCGAATTCCGGTACGGTCATCGAACTTGCGCTTGGTGCGGTTCTGCACCGCATCGACCTGGGCATCGCCCGTCAAGGCCTGAGAAAACGCCTTGTTGTGGGTTGGCACATAACCTTGTTGGGTGCAGGCGATCGCAAACACCAAGCCTTCATGACGCGGCAGCAATGCTTCCTGGATCGCCGGCAGGACCTGGTCGGTGTAACCGTCGAACCGCGTGTGGTATTTGCTGGGGCTGGTGTTGGGGATCAGCGTGTAGCTGCGGTCGAACAAGTCGTCCAGGGTGATGCGGTTTTGCAGCACATCCGCCTCGAACTGCTCGGCAATCCGGCTCGCACCCTCGCGCGCCAGGTCATAAACACGCTGGTGATAGTCATCCAGCCCGACGGCGGCCAGGCGTTCGCTGATGGTTTCGGCCTGCCCTTCCATCTGCACGGCGGCGCCGGCCAATTCACGGGTTTGCTGGTCGCTCACGTCCAGGTCGCTGCGCATCTGTTCCACCGCATGGAACAGGCTGTCCAATTGTGCGCGGTTGGTGTCGGTGCCCTGGGCGATTTCATTGACCTGCCCTTCCACGTCCGCCGCCAGGCTGGCGATGCTCTCCAACTGCTCGCCTGCGTGTTCCACCTGTTCGACGCCGGTGTGCAAGTCCACCGACAGTTGGCGAATCTGCTCCACCACCTGTGTCGTACGTTGCTGGATATCCGCAACCATCAGCCCGACTTCATCGGTGGCCGTGGCAGTACGGCCGGCCAGGCCGCGCACTTCGTCGGCGACCACGGCAAACCCGCGGCCATGCTCACCGGCCCGCGCCGCCTCAATGGCCGCATTCAACGCCAGCAGGTTGGTCTGGCTGGCGATGGATTGGATCACCAGGGTCACACGCTGGATTTCCTCGCTGCGCTGGCTCAGCGCTTCGATCAGCTCGCGGCTGGCATTGGCGCGCTGGCTGAGTTGGCGCATGCGTGTGATCGACTGAGTCAGGACCTCACGCCCCTCCGTGCTGCGCTGATGGGCCTGACTGGCCGCGCCCAGGGCTTGGCGGCTGAGCTGGGAAGTGACTTTTTCAGTATCAATCATCACTTCGGCGTTGCTGACGATCTGCTTGGCGGCACTCAATTGTGATTGCACGCGAGCGGCCAATTGCTTGACCGAATAGGCCACGCCGGCAGCGGACAACGCGTTATGGCTGGTGGTATAGGAAAGATCGCGCGTCAGGTCACCGATGGCATCGGCGGCGTCGGACGACGAAAGGCTAAGGGCAGGTTTTTTCAGGCGTGGCAGCCAGATCACCAGCAAGGCCAGTGGCACGCACAGGTATATCGGCAGGCTGGCGAACGCAAGGCCCAGCAGTACCAGCACCAGGGCGGTGCTCTGCAGAAGCGGCGTCAACCAGCCGGGCAGCCCGCGCACCACCGCTTGCGGAGGCACTGCTGCGCCCATCAGAGATCCGTCTCCAGCCATCTTCGTCACCCCGCTGTTTGTCATTGTTGTCCCTGCATTAAACGCCACTATCCAGCCATTATCCATGGGCCTTTAGTGGGGTAGCTTGCAGCAGATCAATAGACGGGGGCGTAACGGTATTTCCCCGGGGCACCGCAGTCGCGGTCCCCGGCTTCAATGCATCAGGCTTGGCGCTGGTGCTTGTCGATCTGCTCGTGGCGCTCTTGCGCTTCGATGCAGTATTTGGTGGTCGGGCTGATCAGCAGGCGCTTGAGGCCGATAGGCTCGCCGCTGTCATCACACCAGCCAAAGGAATCTTCCTTGATGCGTTCCAGTGCGCGCTCCAGTTGCGGCAGCATGCGCTGGTCGCGGTCGATGGCGTTCACCAGCCAAGTGCGCTCTTCCTCGACGGAAGCGGCGTCAGCCGGGTCCGCCGGGGTGTCCAGGCTTTCAATGGCGATACGGTTCTGTTCAATGCGCTCGTGGTGTTCGACTTTCATGTCCTGCAGCAACTTCTCGAAAAAAGCGTGCTGTTCGGCATTCATGTAGTCATCCGCCGGCATGGCCAGCAACTTTTCCTTTGTCATTGATTTCTCTATAAAAAATACGTGCATTAAGGCGAATAAGGGAGCGTTCCGGTCGACCTGTGCAAGTCTCGGAAAGGCGCCGTCCATTTCAAGCGCCACCCGGCACTCAATTTACGAGGGGCGGCAGTCTAAGGCCGACTTGAGGGCTCAGCAACTGAAAAGACAGGCATTTTTTCCGGGACAACCCCCAAAGGCACCAGGACGGGCTTGGTGAACGGGTCATCGGAGTGTGTTTATAGCAAGAAATTCAATGTTGTGGAGCTATATAGAAGACAAACGGTTGAAACAGACTGTTAATCATAAAATGTGGGAGAGGGCTTCCCCCCTCCTGCATTCAGTGCTCAACAGTCGCACGTTCATTTAGCGCTTAAGCTTGCGCTTGTTGCGGTATTGGTCGATCACCACCGCGACCACGATGATCAGGCCCTTGATGATGTCCTGGATGTAAGCATCCACCCCGACGAAAGTAAACCCGCTGGCCATCACCCCAAGGATCAGCGCGCCGATCACGGTGCCGGTAATGCGCCCTACGCCGCCGGCCAGGCTCGTGCCGCCGATCACCGCAGCGGCAATCGCGTCCAGCTCATACGACATCCCCATGCCGGCCTGGCCGGTGGCCGCACGCGCCGAAGCGACCACGCCGGCCAGGCCCGCCAGCAACCCGGCAATGCTGTAGACGATGATCAAGTGACGCTTGACGTTGATCCCCGAGGTACGCGCCGCCTGCATATTGCCGCCGATGGCATAGGTGTACTTGCCGTACTTGGTGTAGCGCAGGGCGATATGGAAAATCACCGCCACGACCAGGAAGATGATCACCGGCATCGCGCCATGGCCGATGGCCGTGTAGGAGTCCGAAAGCATGCTCACTGGCTGGCCTTCGGTGTAGTAACGCGCCAGGCCACGGGCCGAGACCATCATGCCCAGGGTGGCGATAAACGGCGGGATACCGGTGACGGCAATAATGCTGCCGTTGATCGCCCCCGCCAGCAGCCCCACCCCGAGGCCCATCGCCACCGGGATCCAGACCGGCAGGTCGGTCAGGGACGGAAACACCGCCCGGGAAAAATCGGAAGTCTGTGCCAGGCTGGCGGCGATCATCGCCGATAATGCGAGCACCGAGCCGGAAGACAGGTCGATGCCGGTGGTGATGATCACCTGGGTCACACCGATGGCCAGCAGGCCGATGATCGATACCTGCAGAATCATCAGCACCAGGCGCTGGGAGTTCATCAGGAAGCTCTGGTCGCGCACGATCCAGCCGAACAGCTCAAACACCAGGCCGATACCGATCAGCACCAGGAAGATGCTCAGTTCGGTTGGCAAACGTCGACGGTGCTTGACCGGTGCCGTGGCAGGCTTGTTATCTGTTATTGCGTTCATAGCCAATCACCTTCTTATTCTATGGCGCGGACCAACCGCAGGCCCGCGCGGCTGTTCGTCAGTGGACCACCGGCAAACCGGAAGCCAGATGCATGACTTTTTCCTGGGTCGCGTCCGCACGGTCCAGGGTGCCCATCAGTTCACCCTCGTGCATCACCATGACCCGGTCGCTCATGCCGAGCACTTCGGGCAGCTCCGAGGAGATCATGATCACGGCCATGCCTTCACTGGCGAGAAAGGAAATCAGACGGTAAATCTCGGCCTTGGCCCCCACATCGATACCGCGGGTCGGCTCATCAAGGATCAACAACCGAGGGTTGGTCATCAGCCAGCGTGCCAGCAGTGCCTTTTGCTGGTTGCCGCCCGACAGGGTGTCGATGCACTGTTCCAGGGACGGGGTCTTCACCCGCAGCTTCTTGCACATGTCTTCGCACAACGCGCGCAAGGCTTTCTGCTGGATAAACCCATTGCCCGAATACAGCGGCAGCACCGCCATCTCCATGTTTTCCAGCACCGACAGGCACGGGAACAGGCCGCTGAGCTTGCGGTCCTCGGTCAACAGGGCAAAGCCTTTCTCGATGGCCATGTGCGGGTCGGTGATACGCACCGGCTGGCCATCCAGGGTGATCTGGCCGCTGGAGCTTGGGGTGATCCCGAAAAGGGTTTCCGCCACATTGGTGCGGCCCGAGCCCATCAACCCGGCGATGCCGAGGATCTCGCCGGCATGCAGGTCGAACGACACATCCTTGAACACACCGTCCAGGCTCAAGTCGCGCACCGACAGCAGCAGCTCGCCGATCGGCGCTTCGCGCACCGGGAACAACTGGCTGAGTTCACGGCCGACCATCATCGAGATCAGGCTGTCGCTGTTCATGCTGTCGGCCCGCTGCAGGCCGATATAGTGACCGTCGCGGAACACCGCCACCTCGTCGGCGATGGCGAACACTTCGTTCATCTTGTGGGTGATATAGACAATGCCTTTGCCCTGGGACTTGAGGTCGGCAATGATCGAAAACAGGTGCTCGACTTCCTTCTCGGTAATCGCCGACGTCGGTTCGTCCATGATCAGGATGTCGGAGTCATAGGACACCGCCTTGGCAATCTCCACCATCTGCCGCTCAGCGATGCTCAGGTTGCCGACGTGTTCCTCGGGGTCCAGATTAATACGCAGGCGCGCCAGCAATTCGGCGGTGCAGCGGTGCATTTCGCGGTGGTTGACCATGTGCAGGCTGTTGAGCTGCTCACGGCCGATCCAGATATTCTCGGCGATGCTCATATGGGGCATCAGGTTGAGTTCCTGGTGGATCATCGCGATCCCGGCCTTCTGCGCGGCCAACGGTGTCTCGAACACAATCGGCTGGCCCCGCAGGCGGATTTCCCCGCTGTCGGGCTGGTAGATACCGGCGATGATTTTCATCAGCGTCGACTTGCCCGCGCCGTTCTCGCCCATCAACGCCAGCACCGACCCGGGGCGTACACGCAATTGCACATCGGCCAGGGCCACGACGCCGGGAAAGCCTTTGCTGATGTTGACGATTTCCAGCAGGTAGGGTTCGTCCAGCGGCAGGGGCTGGATACCCGGAGACTGCGAGACAGTGGCTTGAGCGAGCATAAGGGGTACTCCATCTGCAGGGCGGCCGTAACCGCCCTGCCGGCTTATTGTTGTTATGTCAGGGCTACTTGAAGTCTTTGACGTTGTCCGGGGTGATCAACTGGAAAGGGATCACCACGTTCTGCTCCACCGGCTCGTGCTTGGCCATCTTGCGCGCCGCTTCCACCGAACCCACCGCCTGGCCCTTGGCATCCTGGAACGCCGATACGGTCATGTCGCCCTTGGTGATCGCGCTCAAGCCGTCCGGCGTGCCGTCGACACCCGCGATCAGCACACTGCCCTTTTCCTTACCGGCCGACTTCAGGGCCATGGACGCACCGATGGCCATCTCATCATTGTTGGCCAGCACGGCATTGAATTCGCGGCCCTGGGTCAGCCAGTCGTTGACCAGGGTCATGCCCTTGTCACGCAGCCAGATGCCGGTCTGCTCCTGTTCGATCTTGATCCCCGGGTACTTGGCCAGCACTTCCTTCACACCCTTGGTGCGGTTGGTGGTGGAGTTGTTCGCCAGGTCACCCAGCAGGATCACGATCTTGCCCTTGCCACCGAGCTTTTCGGCGATGTACTGCATTTGCAGCTTACCGGCCTCGACATCATCGGAGGTGACGGCGACGACGTCCTTGGGCAGGTCTTTCTGGTCCGGACGACGGTTGACGAACACCAGCGGAATCTTCGCGGCGGTGGCGGCCTTGATGATGTTGGCGGTCGACGCGGTGTCGACCGGGTTAACGATAATGGCGTCGACGTTCTGGCTGATGAAGTTCTCGACCTGGCTCAGTTGCTTGACCACGTCGGCGCGAGCGTCTTCGAATTGCAGTTGCACGCCATCGCCCTTGGGATAGGACTTGGCTTGCTTGTCCATGTCTTCGCGCAGGTAGGTCAGGAAGGTGTCATCGAATGCGGACATGCTCACACCCACCTTGAGATCGGCAGCCGTGGCAAAACCGCTGGCCAGCATCATGGACAGGGCCAGCGCGGTAAAACGGATCGGGGTCTTCATGAACGGTCTGTCTCCAATTTCTTGTTGGTTTTGTGGACGTTGCGTTTATCAGAGCGAATTCGAGGGCAGTCGCACAATCGAGGCCCCGGGAATACAGCAGACCAGGGCGCCTTTGTTTTCGACGCACAGCACATTAAGGAAGGAGAAGTAGAATGGCCGGGCGCGGGGCAGGCCGCGTGGCGCAAGGACGGGGCGTAAAACTCGCAGTACAGCGCTGAAGATTTTCATCTGACGGTACCTGGTTGTTTTTGATCTTGTTTTTGTTGAGTCGCCCGAATCGAGTCCGAACGTACTTTCTGCAACCTGGAAAAGACTTTATTAGAAAATAATTTCCATATCAACCTGTTTTAGAATTTTATTCCATTTTTGTTGAAACCACCTGCTGGCGCTCGGCACTGAGGCGTGCGGCATCCAGTAGCCGGGTGGTTTCCAGTGCGTCATAGGCGTCCACCGGCAGCGGTCCCCGGCCTTGCACGGCGGCTTGCAACTGCCGATAGAACTGGGTCCAGCAGCCCTTCTCCGACGGTACCCGCTCGCGCTCCGGCCCCTGTTCGAACCACCCCCAGCGCCGATGCTCCTCAGCGCCCCAGTGCTCGCCTTCGGTTTTCGGCGACTTACCGGCCATCAGCGCCTCTTCCTGGCCATCCAAACCATCGACGGTGTAGCAACCCAAGGTGCCACTGACGCGAAAGCGCGGCGCCTGGCTATTTTGCAGGGCGCTGCCCCATAAGTGGGAAATCACCCCGTTGGCGTGGGTCAGGGAAACGAAGAAGCCATGGTCGAGGGTGGGATGTTGCGGGGTGAACTGCAACTGTGCGAATACCCGATCCACCGGGCCGAACAGTTGCAGTGCCTGGTCCACCAGGTGGCTACCCAGGTCGCGCAACCAGCCGCCACCGCTGGCATTGCCCACCGCTTGCGGGCTGTAGCGCTCCACACGGGACTCGAAGCGGGTGATGGTACCCAGCGCACCGGCGTCGATCAGTTTGCGCAGGGTCAGGTAGTCCGAGTCCCAGCGCCGGTTCTGGTAGACGCTGAGTAACACGCCCTGGCGTTCGGCGGCGGTGATCAGCGCCTGGGCCTGCTCGGCGTTGGCGGCGAAGGGCTTGTCGCTGACCACCGCCACGCCATGCTCGATGGCTTCCAGCACCAGGGCCGGACGGCCCTTGAGGGTGGTGGAAATCACCAGGGCGTCGACACCGGCTTCGACGATCTGGCCGATGCTGTCAAAGGCCTTGACCCCCGGAAGATCAGTGCTCAATTGCTGGCGGCGCTCGGGTGAACGCGTCACCACGCCGACAAACGTGGCGCCTGGCAACGTTGCAATCAGCGGCGCATGAAAGAAGCGTCCGCCGTGGCCGTAGCCGACTAGTCCGATTCGCATGATCAACTCCTGAGTTGAATTGGAAACCCAATCAACGGTGGGAGGGGCTTGCCCTAATGCCAGTCATTAAGGCTTTTTTGTAGGAGCGAGCTTGCTCGCGAAAAACTCACAGGCGCCGCGTTCATTCAGGAAACACGCGTTATCGTTGACGTTCTTCGCGAGCAAACTCGCTCCTACACCTCCCACATTGACCGAGTACTAGCCGTAGAAGCGTGGGCGATCCGGCAGGCTGACCTTGACGATCTGCCCACTGCCCTGCGCTTCGATACACGCATCCGCCGCCACCGCAGCCGCAAAGCCATCCCACGCCGACGGCCCGCCGACGTGCCCCGCCAGCACGCTATCAATGAAGGCCTGCAATTCCACGTCATAAGCGCCGATAAACCGGTCTTTCCAATCCATCAGAATCGCATTGGACAGTTTGGCGCCACTGCGCAATTGCACCTGGGACGGTTCCGGCAGCTTGGCGATGCCAGTCTCCCCCACCACTTCGCACTGGATGTCGTAGCCGTACTGGCAGTTCACAAACACTTCGACGTCGATGCGCGTGCCCTTGGCGGTTTCCAACAACACGATCTGCGGGTCGCGCAGGTGGGCCAAGGCTTTACTGGTCTTGCGCGGGAACACCACTTGCACGGAAACATAATCGTCGTCGAGCAGCCAACGCAGCACATCCAGCTCATGGATCAAGGTATCGGTGATCGCCATGTCGGTCTTGTAGTTCTCACCCACCGTCGGGTTGCGGTGAGCGCAGTGCAGCATCAACGGTTCACCGATCTGGCCACTGTCGATCACCGCCTTGAGGGCGCGATAGCCTTCGTCATACGGGCGCATGAAGCCCACTTGCACCAGACGCTTGCCGCAGGCCACTTCGGCCTCGACGATCTTGCGGCAACCTTCGGCGGTGACCGCCAGGGGTTTTTCGCAGAACACCGGTTTGCCGGCGGCGATGGCGGCGAGCACGAACTCTTCGTGGCTCGGGCCCCAGGAGGTCACGAGAACGGCTTGAACTTCAGGCGAATGAATCAGTGCGTGACCATCGGCATACACCTCGGCGTCCAGCTTCAAATCGGCCACCACCTTGGCGGCCTGCTCAAGGTTGATGTCGGTCACCGCTACCACCTGGCTGTTGAGCAGGGTCTGGCTGCAACGACGAATATGGTCGCGGCCGATGGCGCCGGTACCGATTACACCTAGCTTCAAAGACATACAAACACTCCTCTTGTTATTAGTACTGCCGGGCCTTGGCCAGGTGTTCATTGAGTTTTTTCGCGGCGGCGTTGGTGCGCTCGCTGGTAGACACCTGCGCCACGCCGACCCGCCACCACGACAGGTAGCCGTGAACCATGGTCTTGGGCAGCACCTTGATATCGATCAGGGTCGAGACCGTCTGCTTGCGCGCGTCGGCCAGGGCGGCTTCCAGCTGTTCCACCGTGCTGACCTTGTAGGTCTTGCAGCCATAGGCCGCCGCGCTCATGGCGAAGTCCACCGGTACCAGGCCGCCGTCGAGCTTGCCGCTCTCGGGGTTGCGGAAGCGGAACTCGGTGCCGAAGCTGTCCATGCCATTGCCGATTTGCAGGTTGTTGATGCAGCCGAAGGCCATGTTGTCGAGCAGCACCACATTGATCTTGCGCCGCTCCTGGATCGAGGTGGCCAGCTCCGAGTGCAGCATCATGTAGGAGCCATCGCCGACCAGGGCGTAGACCTCCTTGGCCGGCTCGGCGAGTTTCACGCCAAGGGCGGCATTGATCTCATAGCCCATGCACGAATAGCCGTACTCGACGTGGTAGGTGTTGACCCCCTTGCTGCGCCAGGCCCGCTGCAAATCGCCGGGCAGGCTGCCGGCCGCGGCGACGATGATCGCGTCGTCAGCCAGGCGCTCGTTGAGTACGCCGAGCACTCGGCTTTGGGTCAGGCACGAGCCGGTCAGTTCGATAAATTCACGCAGCACGGCGCGGTCCAGGTGGTCATCGACCTCAGGCACGAAGGCATCGCCCTGGTATTCCACCGAATGCACGCGGTCGACTTCCGCCGCCAACCGGGCCTTGGCCTCGCGGACCTGCTCGCCCCAGCCGGCGCGGTAGTCGCCGAGGGCATCGGCCAGCGCTTCCAGGGCGACTTTGGCATCGCCCAGCACTTGCACGCCGTCGAGTTTCACCGCGTCGCAGGGGCTGATATTGAGGTTGAGAAACGTCACCTCGGCATGCTTGAACAGCGATTTCGACGAGGTCGTGAAGTCGGTATAGCGCGTACCGATACCGATGATCAGATCAGCCTCGGGCGCCAGCAGGTTGGCCGCCAGGCAGCCGGTTTCGCCGATACCGCCAACGTTAAGCGGGTGGCTGGACACCACCGCACTCTTGCCCGCCTGGGTTTCGGCGAACGGAATGTCAAAACGCTCGGCAAAGGCTTGCAGCGCGGCATTCGCGCCGGAGTACTTCACGCCGCCACCGCAGATGATCAGCGGTTTGCGCTTGCCCCGGAAAGCCGCCAACGCATCGCCGATCATCGCGACGGTGGCCGGGCGGCGGTCGATACGGTGCACACGTTTTTGCAGGAAGTAGTCGGGGTAGTCCCAGGCTTCAGCCTGCACATCCTGCGGCAATGCCAGGGTCACCGCGCCGGTCTCGGCCGGGTCGGTCAGCACGCGCATGGCATGAATCGCCGCGGTCATCAACTGCTCAGGGCGGTTGATGCGGTCCCAGTATTTGCTCACGGAGCGAAACGCATCGTTGGTGCTGATGCTCAGGTCGTGGAACTGCTCGATCTGTTGCAACACCGGGTCGGGCTGGCGGCTGGCGTAGACATCACCGGGCAACAGCAGCAACGGGATACGGTTGGCGGTGGCGGTCGCGGCGGCGGTCAGCATATTCGCCGCGCCTGGGCCGACGGAGGCGGTGCACGCGTAGATCTTGCGGCGCAGGTGTTGCTTGGCAAAACCGATAGCGGCGTGGGCCATGCCTTGCTCGTTACGGCCCTGGTGCACGACCAGGTCGCCGCTGTCCTGCTCCAGGGCCTGGCCCAGGCCGAGCACGTTGCCGTGGCCGAAAATGGTGAACACACCGGCGACGAACTTGCTCTGCACGCCGTCGACTTCGATGTATTGGTTGTCCAGGAACTTCACCAGGGCCTGGGCCATGGTCAATCGGGTAGTGGTCATGTGGCGTCCCTTATCGTTTTTGCAGGTGGGCGATGCTTGCCCCCAACGCCTGCTGGATATCCGTCAGCGCATGCACGCTTTCGGCAAACGGCTCGAACGACAGATAGCCGCTGTAGCCGGTGCTGAGCAAGGTGTCGATCTGGGCCGCATTGCCGAGAATGTCGCCCTCGCCCACCAGCACGCGGTGGCCGTCGCGGATCGAACTCAGCGGGGCCTCGGCCTCTTCCACGCCGGAGATATGCACCAGGCCGGTCAGTTCGGGGAAAAACGCCTGCTCGCCGGCCAGGTGGTGATGGAAGGTGTCGTGCACCAGGCGGAACACATCCAGGCCACCGATGGACTGGATCGCGTCCACCGCCACGCGTTTGTGGCGCAGGGCACACGCCTGGAAACCCAGCGGCTCGATAAAACCGAGAATCCCGTATTCGCGCAGGATCGGCGCCAGTTCGCTCAGTGCCGTGCGCAGACCGGCAGCGCGCTGGGCCTCGTCGCGGGTATCGCCGCGCTCATTGAACGGGCACATCACCAGGCCCTGGGCCCCGCATTCACGGGCGTAGGTGGCGAGCTCGATCGCCTGGGCGCGGCGTTCGGCGTTCCACACATCAAAGGGGTACAGCGCGTTGATCGACAGCACCGTGATGCCCTGTGCCGCGCACATTTCGCGCACGCGGCTGGCCGGGGTGCCGTATTCGATTTGACGGTCCTTGAGGTCGTTGCGAAGCTCGATGGCATCGCATTTCAAGGCCACGGCCAGCTGGATGAAATCCGGTAGGGACAGGTTGGGCGCGACCATACGGTTAAGGGCAAAGCGTAGAGGCGACTTCATTGTTGTTCTCCGTCCAAAACCGGTTAAAGGTCCAGCAGCCAGCTGTGCTGCGGGTCGTTATGGAAATGCCAGGCCCGCTTGGGGCCGGCCATCACGTTCAGGTAGTAGGACTCGTAGCCATACGGCACGCTGACCGGGTGATACCCCTTGGGCACCACCACCAGGTCGCTGTTTTCCACGGCCATGGCCTGGTCGATGCTGCGGTCGTCGGTGTACACCCGCTGGAACACGAAACCCTGGGGCGGGTTGACCTGGTGGTAGTAGGTCTCTTCGAGAAAGCTTTGGTGCGGCAGGTCGTCGGTGTCATGCTTGTGCGGCGGGTAGCTGGACGAGTGCCCGGACGGCGTGCGCACTTCCACCACCAGCAGGGAATGGGCCGGCTCGCTGTCCGGCAGGATGTCGCACACGTAGCGGGTGTTGGCGCCTTTGCCACGCACGCTGCGCTTGCACTGCTCGGGGCGGATCAGGCGAGGTTCGTAACCCGCCGCACCGGGCGCGGCGCAGACCGCAATTTGCACGTCGCTCAGGGCTGTCACCTGGGCGTCGGTGCCCGGCGGCAAGTAAGCGGCGAACGGCGATTTGTCTTCGAACACCGATTGGCGATCCCCGAGGTTCTGCCAGTTGAAACCTTCGCCCTGGATCGTCACGCGACCGCTGAGCAGCACCAGGCACAGCTCCTGATCGCCGGCAGTGACAGGCAGGGTTTCGCCCAGGCTCAAGCGGTAGGCGGCAAAGCCCACGTATTCCAGGCGGCCGGCTTCCAGGGCGACCATGGTTTGGCCGCGTTTGCTGCTTTTGACCAACAAGCTCATCACCGGGTCCTCTCGCTGAGAAGGGCTCGCAAGGTGTCGTAGCCCTTTTTGGCATAGATATAACTGGGCGCCACCGCCGGGTCCTGCTCGGCTTCCACCACCAGCCACCCTTCGTATCGGGCCGCCAGCAGCACGTCGAGCAGCGCGGCAAAGTCAATATCGCCATCGCCGGGCACGGTGAAGGTGCCGTTGACGATGCAGTCGGGAAAGCTCCACATCTGGTTGCGCGCCAGTTGCACCACCGGCTTGCGCACGTCCTTGAAATGCACGTGGCAGACGCGGTCGATATGCTTGCGCAGCACCTCGAGGGGTTCGCCGCCGCCCATGTAGCAGTGGCCCGAATCGAACAGCAGGCCGACTTCCGGGCCGGTGCGGCGCATCAATTCGTCGATGTCTTGCGGGGATTCGACGTAGGCGCCCATATGGTGGTGGTAGGCCAGGCGCACGCCCTGGGACAGGGTGAAGCGTGCGAGTTCCGTGAGTTTGTCGGCGTAGTCCTGCCACGCCTGCTCACTGTGGAAACGCGGGCGTTCAATCAGGCGGATGCGTGAGCCCTGGATCGAATCGGCGACTTCGCCGTACACCAGTACGGTGGCGCCGTTTTGTTTCAGCAGTTCGACGTGGCCGGCGATGGCCTCGATTTCTTCCGCCACCGAGCGCCGGGCCAGGCGGCTGGAATACCAGCCGGAGACCAGCGCCAGGTCATAGGGACGCAATACGTCGCCGACGCCCTTGGCGTCCTTGGGGAATTTGCCGTTGAGTTCAAACCCTTCGTAGCCGATTTCCTTACCTTCGCTCAAGGCAGTGCTCAGGGGCGTTTCACCGCCCAGGGCCGGCAGGTCGTCGTTGCTCCAGGAGATCGGGTTGATGCCAATTCGGATTGCGGGCATGGCTGCACCTTTATTATTTTCAGGTATCACTGAGATCTGCTTTCTGTGGGAGGGGGCTTGCCCCCGATAGCGGTAGTTCAGTTACAGAAGTGTTGTCTGACACTCAGCCATCGGGGGCAAGTCGAATCGTCGCACCGCCCCTCCCACATTGGAATTGCATTGCACATTGAGAACGGTGATCAGGTTCGGGCACTGCGCCAGGCGTCGATGAGTTGTTCGAAGGTCGCCTGGACCTGCTGAATCAACGTCTCATCATCGATCTCCCCCGCCATCCACAAACGACTCGGTTCCTGGAAGATCGTACGGCCCACGGCAAACCCACGGCAGGTGCTGCTCTGACTGGCGTTGCGGAACCCCTCGGCCAGGCTTTCGGCTGACGCATTCAGGCCCAGCAGTACCACGCCACGGCAGTACGGGTCGCGTTCCTGGATCAGCGCATCGAGCTTTTTCCAATCCTCGGCCGGCTGCGCCTCGATCTTCCACCACGCCGGGTAGATACCCAGGTTGTACAGGCGCTTGAGGCTGCGGTAGAGCACGTCCGGGTAGGTGGACGGATGATCCTTGGGCGGGATGACTTCCAGCAGCAGTTCATGACCGCTGACCAGGGATGCCTCATACACCGCCTTGAGCTGGGCTTCCTGTTCCAGGCGCAGCAATGGCTCGTCATCGGGGTGGTATTGCACCAGGCACTTGATGATCTGCTCCTGGGGCCAGGCGATCAGGTTGCTGCCGATCGACCGCCCATGCTCGAACGCCAGGGGCCGCGAGTTCTGCACCTCCACCGGACGCGCGATCCACCAACCACGACCGCTGGCGGCGTTGAGCGCGTCCTGGCCAAAGCGCTGGTCGGCGAGCAGGCCCACATCGGCCGCCACGCCCTGCTCGCGCAGCTTGTGTTCCACCCGCTCCACCGCCTGGATAAACAGTTGCTTGATCGCACTGATGCGCGTCAGGTCCTGCCCACCGCGCTGCGCCAGGTCGACCAACTGCCAGCGGTGGTCGAAGGCGAAAATGAACAGCTGTTTCCACGCCTTGCGGGGCACGCTGACGCGGTGCAGGCGTTGCAGGGTTGCGTCCTGGTCCGGGCGGGTAATCGGTACCGGGCTGTTGAACAGGTAATCCAGTTCGGCCGGCGTCGGCATGGCCGGGGCGCAGGCGTGGCGGGAGACCACCAGGCCGCCGCAGGCATTGGCCAACTGGCTGCAACGCTCGTCGCTGGCGTCGTTCAGCCAACCGCTGAGGAAGCCCGACATAAAGGCATCGCCGGCGCCCAGCACATTGAGCACTTCAACGCGCACGCCGGGGTAGATCGCACCGTCTTCCAGCCGCGCAGGGATCGCACCGTGAATCACCGTGCAACCCTGGGGGCCGAGCTTGACCACCAGGGTCGCCGGGGTCAGTTCGCGCACGGTGCGCAGGGCGGTGAGCAGATCTTCACTGCCACCGGCGATCAGAAATTCTTCTTCCGTACCGACGATCAGGTCGAAGCGCGGCAGGATTTTCTGCACATGCTGGCTGACCTTCTGGTCGGCGACGAAACGGGTCTCGCCATCGGCCTTGCCCGCCAGGCCCCACAGCACCGGACGGTAGTCGATATCCAGCACCCGCTGGACGTTGTGCTTGGCTGCGTAGTCCAGGGCCTGGATGCTGGCCTTGTACACGCCGTCGGTGGAGAAATGCGTGCCGGTGATCAGCAACGCCTTGCTGGAGGCGATAAAGGCTTCGTTGATGTCTTCGCCGCGCAGGGCCATGTCGGCGCAGTTTTCACGGTAGAACACCAGGGGGAAGGTCTCGCGGTCCTTGAGGCCGAGCAGCACCAGCGCGGTGAGGCGCTCCGGGTCGACCTTGATGCCGCTGACGTCGCAGCCCTCACGTGCCAGGGACTCCACCAGGAAACGCCCCATATGGTCGTCGCCCACCCGGCTGAGCATGGCCGACTTGAGCCCCAGCCGGGCGGTGCCGAAGGCGATATTGGCGGAGGAACCGCCGAGGTATTTGGCGAAACTGGACACGTCCTCAAGCCGTGCACCGACTTGCTGTGCATAGAGGTCGACGCCCAGGCGCCCGAGGCAAATCAAATCCAATTGACGCCCACTGGCAAAACGAGTCTGGCCCATGCTGGCTCCTGTTATTTTTATCAGCCTGCGTTGTGCCGCCGTAGCGACGGCAAACGCTCTTGGTGGAAGCAGACTAGAACGTTCAGCGCCCTCAATCAATATTTATTCCATAATTATTTTTAGTGGAATATTTTTTCCAATACGTCAGCATAGGGGCCTGCCAGCCCGCGTGGATCGTTTCAGCAGACCACGGGCCCGGTGATGCCGGGGTATTTTTTTGCGCCTACCCTGTAGACTTGCGTCCACCCATCAGCGCACCGAAGAACAAGCCAGAAGGATTGCCCATGTCCCGCACCGATCAGCCGGCCACGCCCGAGACCGCTTCCCAAGACACTCTCGCCAGCCCTCCGATCAATGCCGAACGCTTGTTGCAGCTGATCACCGATGAGTACGAAAGCCTGCCGCGCCAGCTCAAGCGCATTGCCAGTTATATGAGCCAGCAGAGCGACCGGATCATGGTCGACCGCATCAGCGACATCGCCCGCGAATGCGAAGTGCACCCGTCGGCCATCGTGCGGTTCTCCCAGCGCTTCGGCTTCAGTGGGTTCAGTGAGATGCAGGCGCTGTTTCGCGAGGCCTACACCCACAAGACCACGCCGGTGCAGAACTACCAGCAGCGCATCCGCAGCATGATCGCCAACAAGTCGCAGAAAGCCAGTGGCGGTGACCTGGCGCGCGAGTGCGTCAACGCCACCCTTTCGGGGATCGAACGCCTGGGGCTGGAGCTCGATGATGCAGCCTTCGAGAAAGCCGTGGACCTGGTGGTCAACGCTGACAATATCTACGTGGTGGGCGTACGGCGCTCCTTCGCGGTGGCCGATTACCTGGTCTACAACCTGCAACACACCAACAAGCGCATTCACCTGATTTCCGGCCTGGGTGGCAGCTACCGCGAGCAGATGCGCAGCGTACGCGCCAACGACCTGGTGATCGCCATCAGTTTCACCCCCTACGGTAAAGAGACCCAGCACTGCCTGCGCATCGCCCAGCACCACCAGGCCAAGACCCTGATCATCACCGATAGCAACCTCTCGCCCCTGGCCAAGCGGGCGAATGCGGTGCTGTTGGTCAATGAGGGCTCGTCGTTTGCCTTCCGTTCATTGAGCGCCACCTTGTGCCTGTGCCAGGCGTTATTCATTGCCGTGGCGTATCGACTGGAATTGAAGGTGGACGAAATTCACGAGCAAGTCGGATTCGACGACTGACGCTCAAACACCGCAGGCCAAATGTGAGAGGGGGCTTGCCCCCGATAGCGGTGCATCAGTCGCCTGATCAGCCGACTGTCACTCTGCCATCGGGAGCAAGCCCCCTCCCACAAATAACCGGGATCAGTGCATGAAGATCGCGATCAGGATGATCACCGGGATCGGCACGCCGAGGAACCACAGAAGTAATGAGCGCATGGTGTTCTCCTTGAATTAACGAACGTAGGTTTCGGTTTCGACGTACACCACGGCATCGCGGCGACGGCCACCAAAGGTCGCGGCGAAGCTGGCAAAGAAGGCGCCGATCAACAGGGCGACAAAGGTCCACAGTGAGGTATAGGCGGCGACCTTGGCGGCCGTATCCGCGGCTTGCTTGGCTTTGAGCTTGGCGTCTTCGACCGCTTTACGGGCATCGCCGTAGACTTTGTCGATACGCGCTTCGGCATCGGCCTGGCTGAGGTTGGTGCGCTGGCTGATCAACTGGGCCAGGTAGGCACGGTCGTCTGCGGCGAGTTGGCCATCATTGCTCAGGGTGCGGGTGAAGATGCGTGCAACCACGCCATGGGCAGCGTCATCACTGACGGCGACCGGGCGATCATCACGAAACAGGCTGTCGACGTAGTAGTCGAAGTCGCCGCCGTTAACGCCTTTGGCTGCACTGCCCGCGGCTTGAGTGATACCGTTGGCCGCGCCTGCTGCCACGCTGGCACCGGCTTTTACACCACCGCTCACGACACTGCTGACCGAACCGACCACCAGCACTGCGGTGATCAGCGTGGCGACCGCCCAGGCCAGGAAGCCATGGGCCGTGTCGCGAAAGTACACCTCATCGCCATGCATATTGGCCCACTTCACCCGCAACCGGCCGGCGATGTAGCCGCCCAGGCCCGAGGCGACGATCTGGGTAAAGGCCAGCCAGACAATGGTGGAAATGCCAAGGCCCTTGGCGCTGATACCGCTGTCAGCCCACGGCGACACCGCCGAAAAGCCCAGGCCGAAGCCCAGCAGCACCAGGATCAGGGACAACGCAGCCGCGGCAGCGGCCCCGGCGAAAATCGCCCCCCAGGAAACCCCGGAGAGCGTGCTCGACTCTTGCAGCGTGGATGAGGATGTAATCATTGTTGTTCAGCTCCCGGCAGGAAATTAAGTGTTACAAGTCTCAAAAGGGACAGTGCAGCCAGCGTGCCAGGCAGTTGGAAAAATAAAATTCATAGTTTTCAAACAGTTAACAAAATTGAACTCCCTTGAACCATGCAACTTGCAATAAATGACTGTTTCAGGCGGGCGTTATGCATTCCCTGTGGGAGGGGCTGGCCCTAATGCCAACGTACAGCCGCTTGTGTAGGAGCGAGCTTGCTCGCGAAGAACCTCAACGATAACGCGTGTTTCCTGAATCAACGCGGCGCCCGTGAGTTTTTCGCGAGCAAGCTCGCTCCTACAAAAATGCCTTGACCGACTGGCGTTAGGGCCTTCCCCCCGCCCTCACCGGCCGATGCCCGCCATGAAACTTGTGTCAGTTTTGCCAATATGAAGTTTTATTTAGGAAGCATTCAGCCATTTCTTGGCAAAATGCCCCCACTTCTAGTGTGAATCGCTCACCAGGTAATCCTATGACCCGCATTTTGACTATCGAGGATGACGCCGTAACGGCCCGCGAGATCGTCGCCGAGCTGAGTAGCCATGGACTGGACGTAGATTGGGTGGACAACGGCCGTGAAGGCCTGGTCCGCGCTGTGAGTGGTGATTACGATCTGATCACCCTCGACCGTATGCTGCCGGAACTCGATGGCCTGGCCATCGTCACCACCCTGCGCACCATCGGCGTGTCGACACCGATCCTGATGATCAGCGCGCTCTCCGATGTGGACGAACGCGTGCGCGGCCTGCGCGCCGGTGGCGACGACTACCTGACCAAACCCTTCGCCTCCGACGAAATGGCCGCCCGCGTCGAGGTGCTGCTGCGACGCAAAAGCACGGTCAAGGAATTTGAAACCGCGTTGCGCGTGGCCGACCTCGAACTCAACCTGATCAGCCGTGAAGCCAGCCGCGCCGAGCAACCCCTGAGCCTGCTGCCCACCGAATATAAACTGCTGGAATTCCTGATGCGCAACACCGGGCAGATCCTGTCGCGGATGATGATCTTCGAGGAAGTCTGGGGTTATCACTTCGACCCGGGCACCAACCTGATCGATGTCCACATCGGTCGCCTGCGCAAGAAAATCGATCCACCGGGCCTCACGCCGCTGATCCGCACGGTACGAGGTTCCGGTTATGTCATTGCTGAACCCCTCTAAGGGCTGGCGTTCTTCCAGCAGCCGCTTGCTGGCGCTGTACAGTTCGCTGTTCGTGGCCTGGAGTTGCATCCTCATGGGGGTGCTGTACTACGAGGTGTCGGGTTACCTGGGCGACCTGTCGCGCCATTCGCTGATGCAGCGCCAGCATCTGTTCCAACGCTTCGACGGCGAAGAACTGGTCGAAGCCCTGACCACCAGCATGACCTTCGACATGAAGGGCGTGGACGCCTATGGCCTGTTCGACGAGCAATTTCGCCCGTTGAGCGGACCGATCCGCGCGATCCCGCCAGACCTTCCGAGGGACGGCAAGATCCACGCCCTGGTCAATTGCGTCGACTCTGACGACCCGAAACTGCCCAAGGACAGCTGCGACGCCGTGGTGACCCATACCGACGACGGCCGCTGGCTGGTGCTGGTGCGCGCCAACGGTTCGCTGTTCGGCGTGACCCGGATCATCTGGCATGCGTTGTTGTGGGCGCTGTCCCTGACCATCATCCCCGGCGCGGCCGGCTGGCACCTGTTGCGCCGCCGCCCGTTACGGCGAATTCGCGGGATCCAGGCCAGCGCCGAAGCCATCGTCGCCGGCGACCTCACCCACCGTTTGCCGCTGTCGAATCGGCGTGACGAGCTCGATATGCTCGCCGCCATCGTCAACGCCATGCTCGACCGTATCGAGAAGCTGATGAACGAGGTCAAGGGCGTGTGCGACAACATCGCCCACGACCTGCGCACCCCGCTGACCCGCCTGCGGGCGCAGCTCTACCGTATCCGGCAGGAGGCAGAGAAAGACTCGGGCTACGCCGTGAAACTGGACGACGCGATTGCCGAGACCGACACCCTGATGGCGCGCTTTCGCGGGCTGTTGCGCATCTCGGAACTGGAAGACCACCAGCGCCGCTCCGGCTTCCTGGTGATGGACCCCCTGCCCCTGTTACGCGAACTGCATGACTTCTACCTGCCCTTGGCCGAGGAAGGCGAATTGCACCTCAGGCTGGATGTTCCAGAGTCCCTGCCGTGGATCACCGGCGACCGTGCCCTGTTGTTCGAGGCCCTGTCCAACTTGCTGAGCAACTCGATCAAGTTCTCCCCACCGGGTGGCGAAGTGATTTTGCGCGGGCTCAATGACGCCGGCAGCACACGCATCGAAGTGCACGACTCCGGGCCAGGCATACCGGCAGCGGAGCGTGATGCGGTGTTCCAACGTTTCTATCGCGTGGACGAAGGCGACCAGCGAGGAGGCTTCGGGCTGGGCTTGTCGATTGTCGCGGCGATCATCAACTTGCATGGGTTCAAGTTGGAAGTCGGTACCAGCGAGCAAGGCGGTGCGCGCCTGGTCCTTGAATGCCGCCAGCAGCTGATGCCCGAAGCCTGAGAGCCTGTGGGAGATCCCCCTCCCTGTGGCGAGGGGGCTTGTTGTGGCGAGCGTGCTTGTTGTGGCTAGCGGACCTGTTGTGGTGAGCGGGCTTGTTGTGGCGAGCGGGCTTGCCCCGCGTTGGGGCGCGTAGCGGCCCTAAAACCAGTCTCCCGGTTCTACCAGAAGAAATGCGGTGGCCTTATTGGGGGCTGCTTCGCAGCCCAACGCGGGGCAAGCCCGCTCGCCACAGCGCTCCCCTGATAGAGCGGATCAGCCTGGGAAATTCGCCCGCAACGCCTCGACCCCGCCTTTGTAAACCCCGGCAAACAACGCTTCCACCGCGGCATCCGTGGTACCCGCCGCCGGGGTAAACACGCCCGACCAGGTCACCTTGGCCGACGACTCCGTCAGCGCCTCGACCTGCAGCGTCGACAGGTACGCACTCACCGGAAACGGTGACTGTTCAATCGTATAGCTGTAGGTGCGCGCCACGTTATCGAAAGTCTGCAAACGCTCGACCACCACGCCGCCGTCAGCGGTTTGCAGGTGACGTAGGCGGCCGCCTTCACCGAGCTCGCTCTTGGTGATCAGCGGCAGCCAGTCCGGCAGGCTGTTGAAGCCACCCACTAGCTGCCAGACCTGATCGGCCGATACCGGAATTTCAATTACTGCGGCTGCTTTTGGCACGGTAAATCTCCAGAAGTCATAGGAAAACGTCGCCCAGACTGCCACGCCCTGCACGTCAATGCATCAATTCCCTCAACCGATACCACAACATCCCCAGCGCCAGCAGCGGCGAACGCAATGCCTTGCCGCCGGGGAAGGTCATGTGGGGCACCTGGCTGAAAATATCCAGGCCTGGGCTTGTACCGGCGTGAATGCCTTCGGCCAGCAGTCGCGCGCACCAATGGGTGACGTTCAGCCCATGCCCGGAATACCCCTGGGCGTAGAACACGTTGGGGTACTGCTTCAAGCGCCCGACCTGCGGGAAGCGGTTGGCGGTAATACCGATCTTGCCGCCCCATTGGAACTCGATGGCGGTGGTGGCCAGCTGTGGGAACACCTTGAGCATTTTCGGCCGCATATAGGCCGCGATGTCCACCGGATCGCGTCCGGAGTAATGGCAAGCGCCACCGAACAACAGGCGACGATCTGCGGATAGCCGGTAGTAATCCAGGCCGACTTTCTGGTCGCACAGCGCCAGGTTCTGTGGGATCAGTTGACGGGCCAGCGCCGGCGACAACGGCTCAGTGGCGATGATGTAGCTGCCAGCGGGCAGCACCTTGCCACTCAAGCGCGGCTCCAGTTCTTCCAGATGTGCATTGCACGCCAGCACCAGGTTGGCAGCACGCACCGTGCCGGCGGCGCAACGCACCTTAACCGTGTCGCCGTGGATCAGTTCCACCACCTCGGTGTGTTCAAAGATCTGCACGCCGAGGGACTCGGCGACCTTCGCCTCACCCAGCACCAGATTGAGTGGGTGCAAATGCCCGGACCCCATGTCCACCAGGCCACCGGCATAGACCGTCGAACCCACCACCTGTTGTATATCCAGAGGGCCCACCAGGCGGGTTTCATGGGCATACCCCAATGCCGCCAGGTGCTCCTGCTCGCCGTTGAACGCAGCAAACTGCGCCGGGGTATTGGCCAGTTCACAAAAGCCCCAGCGCAAGTCGCAGTCGATGCCGTGCTCGATAATGCGTTCACCCACCAACGCCACCGAATCGATCCCGGCACGCTCCAGGTAACGCACGCCCTCCTCACCCACGTACTTGGCAAACCCCGCCACGTCATGGCCGATACCGCGAATCAACTGCCCGCCATTACGCCCGCTGGCGCCCCAACCGATGCGTCGGGCCTCCAGCAGGATCACCGAGAGCCCGCGCTGCGCCAGCTCGATGGCCGTGTTGACGCCAGTGAACCCGCCGCCGATCACACACACGTCGGCGGTCAAGTCGGCGCCCAGTGAAGGGCGCTCGACAACCGCGTTGGCCGTGGCTCGGTAATAGGAACGGGCGTGGTCACGGGACTGCATCATTTATTGGTCTTCACTTTGCTCCACGCGCGGGTCATCAGGCGCATGGTCGCCGGGGTCGGCGTGGTGGAAATATAGAGTTTGTCGAGGACTTCCTGGGACGGATACACCTCAGGGTTGTTCACCAGTTCCGGGTCCATGAACGCCTTCGCCGCCGGGTTGGCGTTGGCATAGCCGACCGAGGCACTGACCTTGGCAATCACTTCGGGATCCAGCAGGTAGTTGATAAACGCGTGGGCTTCTTTCGGGTTGCTCGCATCGGCCGGAATCGCCAGCAGGTCAAACCACAGGTTGGAGCCTTCCTTGGGAATCGAGTAGGCAATGTTCACCCCGTTCTTGGCTTCCTTGGCGCGGTTGGCGGCCTGGAATACGTCGCCGGAATAACCAAAGGCTACGCAGATATCACCGTTGGCCAAGTCCGAGATGTACTTGGAAGAATGGAAGTAGGTGATGTAGGGGCGCAGCGTCAGCAACTTGGCCTCGGCTTCCTGGTAGTCCTTGGGATTCTCGCTGCGCGGGTCCTTGCCCATGTAATTGAGGATCGCCGGGAACAGCTCGTCCGCCGAGTCAAGGAAGGCCACGCCGCACTGGTTGAGCTTCTTGAGGTTCTCCGGCTCGAACAGTACCGCCCACGAATCGATATGGTCGATGCCCAGCACCTGCTTGACCTTGTCGACGTTATAGCCGATGCCATTGGTGCCCCACAGGTACGGCACCGAGTGCGCGTTGCCGGGGTCGTTTTTCTCCAGCAGCTTGAGCAGCTTGGGGTCGAGGTTCTTGAAGTTGGGCAACTGCGCACGGTCCAGCTTGAGGAACGCGCCGGCCTTCACCTGGCGCGCGAGGAAGTGGTTGGACGGCACCACCACGTCATACCCGGTGCGCCCCGCCAGCAACTTGCCCTCCAGAGTTTCGTTGGAGTCGAACACGTCGTAGATCACCTTGATCCCCGTCTTGGCCTGGAAATCGGCCAGGGTGGTTTCGCCGATGTAGTCGGTCCAGTTGTAGACGCTGACGGTTGGCGCCGCCTGGCTGGCACTGCTGAACGCCGCCACCAGGGCCAGCGGGAGAAGCTTTTTCACGAGACGCATATCGACACCCCTTTATGATTATTTAGACGCTCAACAACAGGAACTCACGCTCCCAGGAACTGATCACCCGCTTGAAATTCTCATGTTCGGCGCGTTTGACCGCGACGTAGCCACGCACGAACTTGTCGCCCAGGTACTGCTTGACCGTCGCGCACTCCTCCATGCGCACCAGGGCGTCTTCGAGGGTGATGGGCAGGCGCAGGTTGCGCCGCTCGTAGGCGCGGCCCTCCACCGGGGCGCTGGGTTCGATCCGTTCGATCATGCCCAGGTAGCCACACAGCAGGCTGGCGGCGATCGCAAGGTAAGGGTTGGCATCCGCGCCGGGCAGGCGGTTTTCCACGCGCATGGCGTCGGGGTTCGAGGTGGGCACGCGCAGGCCGACCGTGCGGTTTTCTTCGCCCCACTCCACATTGACCGGCGCCGATGTGTCCGGCAAAAAGCGGCGGAACGAGTTCACGTTCGGCGCGAACATCGGCAACAGCTTGGGGATGTACTTCTGCAAACCGCCAATGTGATGCAGGAACAGTTGGCTCATCTTGCCGTCGGCGTCGACAAACACCGGCTTGCCCGTGGCGATCTCCACCACGCTCTGGTGCAGGTGCATGGCGCTGCCCGGCTCATCGGCCACGGGCTTGGCCATGAAGGTCGCGGCCACATTGTGCTTGAGCGCGGCCTCGCGCAGGGTGCGCTTGAACACGGTGATCTGGTCAGCAAGGTCCAACGCGTCGCCATGGCGGAAGTTGATTTCCATCTGCGCCGGGCCGTCTTCGTGGATCAGCGTATCGAGGTCCAGGCCCTGGGCTTCGCACCAGTCATAGACGTCCTCGAACAGCGGGTCGAACTCGTTGGCCGCGTCGATGGAAAACGACTGCCGACCGGTCTCGGCACGGCCGGAACGGCCCACCGGGGTTTTCAGCGGCAGGTCCGGGTCTTCGCAGCGCTGAGTCAGGTAGAACTCCATTTCCGGCGCGACAATCGGCTGCCAGCCTTGCTCGGTATAGAGCTGCAGGACCTTCTTGAGCACATTGCGCGGCGACAGTTCGATGGGGTTGCCCTGTTTGTCGAAGGTGTCGTGGATCACGATGGCGGTGGGTTCAATCGCCCACGGCACCACATAGGTGGCATTGGCCACCGGGCGGCAGACCATGTCGATGTCGGCCGGGTCGAGCAGGTCGTAGTAGATATCGTCGTCGACAAAGTCCCCGGTTACCGTTTGCAGCAACACACTTTCCGGCAGGCGCATGCCTCGCTCATGCAGGAACTTGTTGGTGGGTGCGATCTTGCCGCGTGCAATGCCAGTCAAATCACTGATCACGCATTCGACCTCGGTAATCTTGTGTTCTTTCAGCCAGGCGGACAGCTGATCGAAGGGGGCGTTCATAAGGACCTCGTCATGGGTGGAGTGCTGCGCCGGCTTGTACTCCTGGCGCATTGAGGTCTATCTTGGGCCAGCCGTCGAACGGCATCTATCCACTTTGCACGAACCACAACGCACCAATAGAGTGCGTACGGATCACCCCATGACACAGGCAACCGCCTTGCGCGTACAGGCCTTCACCACCGGTGATGTGGCCGCTCAATGCCGTGCGACACCCGGCTGGGTACAGCAGTACCAGCAGATGTCCCCGGGGCATTTCGCCGGCCGTATCCGCTACCTCGACCTGCAAGGCGTCGAGGTCTACGAAGAGTGCATGAACACCCGTGTGGAGCAGCATTTCAATGCGCCGCCGGGGTCCCTGGCGTTCTGTTTCGATGGCAGCGACAACGCGCTGTACCTGCTGAATGGTGAAAGCCGCAACACGTGGATCACCCCGGAGAACTACCGTGAAGTGGCGGTGGTGTTCGGCCCGCAGTTCGTGCAGCGCCATGGGCTGGATGTGGCGAAACTCGAAGGGCTGTTCATGGCGCCGCTGCTCTGCCAACAGAATGCGTTGTTCAGTCGCTGGCTCAGTGGAACCCTGACGCGCTTGTCCAGCACGATCGACCCGGCCAGCCGCGACACCCTCACCCAACAGTTGCTCGACGATTGCCTGTTCATTCTCGATAACGCATGCGTGTGCCTGGACCGCAGTTCATTGCAGCGGCGCAGCCAAGAACGCCAGTTGATGGCACGCATTGGCGAATGGGCGGCGGATGCACCCGATGAAAGCGTCAACCTGCTGGAACTGGCGCGTATCGCCGGCGTGCCGCTGCGCCAGTTGCAGCAGGGCTTCAAGACCTACACCGGGATGAGCCCGGCGCAGTGGTTGCGCTTGCGGCGCTTGAACGGCGCGCGGCGGGAGTTGTTGAGCGGTAGCGGAACGACCGTGGCCGAAGTGGCGATGAACTGGTCGTTCTGGCATTTGGGGCGGTTCTCTAACAGCTATAGAGCGCTGTTCAAGGAACTGCCGAGCGAGACCCTCAAGCGCTCACTTTGAAATGCATTCGACAATGTGGGGGGTCTCACTAAATCCCCGACTTAGCACTGTCGCACAGCAAACTTGAGCCTTGTGGCGAGCGGGCTGGTTGTGGCGAGCGGGCTTGCCCCGCGTTGGGCTGCGCAGCAGCCCCAAAACCAGTCTCTGCGGAATATCTGGTACACCGCATACGTCCTTCATTGGGGGCGCTGCGCGCCCCAACGCGGGGCAAGCCCGCTCGCCACAACAAGCCCGCTCGCCACAGGGGTTACAGTTCGCTGCGCGACAGCGCTACGTTGAAGAGGTCGTGAGGCCTCCCACATTGGGTTCGCTATCAGGCTTGGGAGTTGAGGAAGGCTGCCATCAACTGGTTCACCCGCTCCGCCGCCTCCAACTGCACCATATGCCCCTGCCCCGGCAATATCTCCACCTGGGCCTCCAGCCCCTGGGCATGGCTGGCCGGGATGATTGCATCGTCATCGCCCCAGATCACCAGGCTCGGCTGCTGCCCCACCACGTTGCGCAGATCCAGGCGCTGCCGCCCGCCATCGAACAGTTGGGCATTGAGTTGGCGTAATGCCTGGTCCACGCCTTCGAGGCGCTTGAACTTGAGCATGTCCTCCAGCATCTGCCGCGTGACCAGTGCCGGGTCGCTGAACAGTTGCACCAACTGCGGCTTGAGCGCGTTGCGGTTATTGGCCTCGGTAAACCCTTGCAGGTAGTCCCCGTTGATCGCTTCACCCAGCCCGGCGCTGGCAATCAGGGTCAGCGAGGCGACCCGCGCCGGCGCTTGCCGCGCCACTGTCAGGCTGACCAACCCACCCATGGAGTGCCCGGCCAGGTGCACGCGGTCGAGTTCAAGGTGATCGAGCAACGCCAGCAGCGCCTGGCTCAACTCGTCGGCGTCGCCATTTTGCAGGGCCTTGCCCGACTCGCCGTGCCCCGGCAGGTCCAGGGCGATCACCCGCCGCTCGGCGGCCAGGGCCGGGTGATTGAACAGCCAGTTGTTCAAGTCGCCGCCAAAGCCATGCACCAGCACCAGCGGCGTGCCGCCCTCGCCGAGGTCGAGGTAGCGCAGCAGGCGCCCGCCCACCTCGACTTTCTGCGCGCGGGGCCCCGAGGCTTCCGCCTCGGCCGCACTGGACACGAACCCGGCCTGGAAGCCTTCGATCACCGCGTCAATCTCGGCTTCCGTGGCCTCGCCCTCCACCACGATCCCGAGCAACGCCCCCACCGGCAAGGTCTCGTCGCTCAGCGCCAGCACCCGGCGCAGCACCCCGCTGAACGGCGCCTCGACACTGCTGGAAATCTTGTCGGTCTCCACATCCAGCACTTCCTCCCCCTTCTCCACCGAGTCGCCGGGTTGTTTCAGCCACACATCAATGCGGCCCTCGGTCATCGACAACCCCCACTTGGGCATGGTCAAGGTATGGATCATGCGGCAGTCCTCTTGTCGGCGATCTTCAGCACAGCCGCCTCGATCTTCGCGGCATTGGGGATGTACAGGTCTTCCAGCGCATCGGAGAACGGCACCGGTGTGTGTGGCGCGGTGACCATTTCGATGGGCGCGCGCAGGAACGAAAACCCGCGCTGTGCAACCAAGGCGCTGATATCGGTGGCGATGGAGCAACGTGGGTTGGATTCGTCGATCACCACCAGGCGCCCGGTTTTCTCCACGCTTTCGAGGATGCTGTCTTCGTCCAGCGGGCTGGTGGTGCGCAGGTCCAAGACTTCGCAGTCGATACCCTGGCGCGCCAGGTTGGCCGCGGCTTCCAGGGCGATATGCACCATGCGCCCGTAGGTCACCAGGGTGACGTCATTGCCTTCGCGTACAAAGTTGGCTTCGCCAAAAGGTACGGTGTACAGCTCTTCCGGCACTTCGCCCTGCAGGCTGTAGAGCATTTTGTGCTCGAGGAAGATCACCGGGTCGTTGTCGCGGATCGCCTGGATCAGCATGCCCTTGGCATCATACGGCGTGGCCGGGCACACCACCTTGAGGCCGGGGATGTGCGTCCACATCGAGGTGAGCATCTGCGAATGCTGGGCCGCGGCGCGCAGGCCGGCGCCGTACATGGCGCGCACCACCAGCGGCGTGGTGGTCTTGCCACCGAACATATAGCGAAACTTGGCGGCCTGGTTGAGCAACTGGTCGAGGCAGCAGCCGATAAAGTCGACGAACATCAATTCGCACACCGGGCGCATGCCGCGGGTCGCCGCGCCGACCGCCATGCCGACGTAGCCGACTTCGGACAATGGCGCATCGAGTACGCGGTCGGGAAACTGCGGGTACAGGCCCTTGGTCACGCCGAGCACGCCCCCCCAGGCATCCTGCTCGCCGGGGGAACCGGTGCCGCCGGAGACGTCCTGGCCGATGATGAACACACTCTGGTCCCGGCGCATTTCCTGGGCCAGGGCTTCGTTGATAGCTTGCTGATAACTGATTTTGCGAGCCATGACGGTCTCTCCACGAATTGTTTTTGTAGTGGGTGGCGATTAGCGGTAAGCCACGTAGACATCGCTGAGCAGGTCGGCGGCCTGGGGCTTGGGATCGGACTTGGCCAGGCGCACGGCGTCTTCGATCAGTTGTGCGACCTCTGCGTCGATGCGCTCGAATTGCGCCGCATCGAGCCAGCCTTCGGCGTTGCAGCGTTGACGAAACAGCGCCAGGCAATCGTGGGATTCGCGCAGGTTCTTGACTTCATCCGGGCCGCGATAGGTTTGCGCATCGCCTTCGAAGTGGCCGTAGAAACGGCTCAGCTTGACCTCCACCAGGGTCGGTCCCTGGCCATTGCGCGCGCGCTCCACGGCCACGCCAAGGGCTGCGTGCACGGCGAAGAAATCATTGCCATCGACAATCACCCCCGGCATGCCAAAGCCCACGGCGCGCTCGGCAATGTCCTTGCACGCCACCGACCAGCCTGAACCGGTGGCTTCGGCATAGCCGTTGTTTTCCGCGACGAACAGGCACGGCAGCTTCATGATCGAGGCCAGGTTCATGGCTTCGAACACCGCCCCCTCGTTGGAGCCGCCGTCGCCGAAAAACGCCACGGCCACACCCTGGCTGCCCTTGAGCTTGGAGGCCAGCGCCGCACCGGCCGCCAACGGCGCACCGGCACCGACAATGCCGTTGGCGCCGAGCATGCCTTTCTCCTGGTCGGCGATGTGCATGGAGCCGCCTTTGCCGCCGCACACGCCGGTTTTCTTGCCATAGATCTCGGCCATCATGCCGAACACATCCACGCCCTTGGCGATGCAATGGCCGTGGCCACGGTGGTTGGAGGCGATGCAATCTTCATCGTTGAGGTGCGCCATCACTCCCGCTGCGCTGGCTTCCTGGCCGGCATACAGGTGCACGAAACCGGGGATCTCGCCGGTGGCGAATTCCACATGCAGGCGTTCTTCGAAATCACGGATGGTGCGCATCACGGTGTAGGCATGCAGCAATTGATCGGTGGACAGGTGAGTGGACATCTTGTTGTTCTCCAGGTTGTCTCGACACACAAAAGGCTGGCAGCGGCCAGCTGCAACCTGCTCAGCACAGCCTGTGCCAAGGCGCGAAAAAACCGCGCAAAGCCTTGATCCAGAGCAGTGCCCCGCGGTTGTGCGGCGACACCCCCGAGCCGCAAAATGAGACGGGCCATTGCAACCTGCCCGCGGTGTCTCAGCCCGAATGAGACGCTGCGTCTCACGCCGGGCAGTTGGTCAGGCCGCCCTTGTCCCTCTGCGCACATGCGCGCTTAATGGCGGGCATAACAACAAAGATCGAGAACCGGAGGCCTTATGCTCGCCGCGAACTCCAAGGACCATGTCGACTGCGTCAGTCGCGTGGTGCGCAATGCCGATCGCCTGCCACAGGCGCCAGTGCCGTCACTCATTTTCGATTCGTGGCGGCGCTCCATGGAACAACACCACCTCGACCCTGGCTCACTGCAAGGCCCGCGCATCCTCAGCGAACCACGCCTCAAGGAATGCCGCGAGCGCGCCGAGCTGTTCATGCGCATCGCCAGCGAGGCCGTCGGTCAGCTGCACCACCGTGTGCGCCAGGCCGACTACTGTGTGATGCTCACCGACGCCCAGGGCCAGACCATCGACCACCGCGTGGACACGGCCATTCGCACCGATTGCCGCAAGGCCGGCCTGTACCTAGGCACCTGCTGGTCGGAAGCCGAGGAAGGCACGTGTGGCGTGGCCACCGTCCTCACCAGCAAGGCGGCGGTCACGGTGCACAAGCGCGATCACTTCCGTGCAGCCTTTATCAGCCTGACCTGCTCCGCCGCGCCGATCTTCGACCCCCAGGGCAACCTGCTGGGGGTGATGGACGCCTCGGCGCTCAAGTCCCCGGATGACCGGCGCAGTCAGCACCTGGTGCGGCAGATGGTGGCGCAGAGCGCCCAGGCCATCGAGAACGCCTTCTTCATGCACAGCGCCCGCCAGCACTGGGTGCTCCAGGCCCACAGCACGCCAGGGTATGTCGACAGCCAGCCCGACCTGTTGCTGGCCTGGGACCAGGACGGCCGCCTGCATGCCCTCAACAGCAAAGCGCGCCAGGCCCTGCGGCTGCGCTTTGGCCAAGTGCCGGAGCATATCGGCGAGGTTTTCGACCTGGACGCCTTGCACGCCGTCACCGATCAATCGACCCAGCAGTTGAACTGGCTCGGCGAACCTGGCGCGTTACATGTGCGGGTCAACCCACCCCGACGCAAACCGGCGCGGGTGGTTGCAAACACCCAGGTCGACCCGCGCGTGGAAGAACACCTGCGCCTGGCTGTGCGCGTGAAGGACCGTAACCTGCCGGTGCTGGTGCAAGGTGAAACCGGTGCGGGCAAGGAGGTTTTCGCCCGCCAGTTGCATGAACGCAGTGCGCGCCGCGAGGGACCGTTCGTGGCAGTGAACTGCGCGGCGATCCCGGAAAACCTGATCGAAAGCGAGCTGTTCGGCTACGTGGCCGGTGCCTTTACCGGCGCCTCCAGCAAAGGCATGCCGGGGTTACTGGTGCAGGCCGATGGCGGCACGCTGTTCCTCGATGAAATTGGCGACATGCCGCTGGCCCTGCAGACCCGCTTGCTGCGGGTCATGGCCGAAGGTGAAGTGGCCCCGCTGGGCGCCGCGAAAACCCGCGCAGTGAATATCCAAGTGATCTGCGCCAGCCACCGTGACCTGGCCGCGCTGGTGAGCGAGGGGCGGTTTCGCGAGGACCTGTACTTTCGCCTGGGTTGTGCGCGCTTCTGCCTGCCGCCCCTGCGCGAACGCAGTGACAAGCTGGCCTTGATCAACCGGCTGGTGACCCAGGAAGCCCGCGGCGGTGGCATCTCGGTGGGCATCGCCCCGGCCGCGCTGGAGTTGCTGCTGGGCTATGCCTGGCCGGGCAATGTGCGGCAACTGCGCCATGTACTGGCGTATGCCTGTGCGGTGTGCGAGGGCGGTACGATCCAGCTGGCGGATTTACCCGTGGAAGTGCGCGGCGAGCGGGCCGAGGCCGATGTGCAAGCCCCTGTCAGCCCGGAGCGCCAGGTGGTGCTGGATGCGTTGATTCGGCATCGCTGGAAGCCATTACCGACGGCGCAGGCATTGGGGATTTCCAGAGCGACACTCTACCGACGCGTCAACCAGTTGGGCATCGACATGCCGGGCAAACACTGAACCTGTGGGAGGGGCTTGCCCCCCTCCCACACCGGACCGATGCAGACCCCGAGGTATCAGCGGTAGACCAGGCCACCATCGATCAACGGGGACTGCCCGGTCATGTAATCCGCATCCGGCCCCGCCAGGTAAGCCACCAGCCCCGCCACATCCTCTGGGGTTTCCGCACGGCCCAGGGCGATGCCGTCCACGTACTTCTTGTAGGTGGCCCCCACCTCGGCACCAGTGATCTCGGCCATGCGCTTGTCGATCTCGACCCACATGTCCGTGCCCACCACACCGGGGCAATATGCGTTGACCGTAATCCCGACGCTGGCCAGTTCCTTGGCTGCCGCCTGGGTCAAGGCGCGCACGGCGAACTTGGTCGCCGAGTACACGCCAAGCAGGGCGAAACCTTCATGCCCAGCAATCGAGCAGGCGTTGATGATCTTGCCCTTCTGCTTGAGCGCCTTGAATTTATTGCCGGCCGCCTGGATGCCCCACAACACCCCCTGCACGTTGATGCCCAGGGTGCGTTCGACCTGTTCCGGGGTCACGTCCAACAGCGAATCGATCTGCGCCACCCCGGCGTTGTTGACGATGATGTCGAAGCCACCCAGGGTCTGGTGCGCGTGCTCCACGGCCGCCACCACCTGCTCGCGCTTGGACACATCAGCGATGAACACCGAAGCCTTGCGCCCCAGGGCCACCACTTCGGCGGCTACCGCTTCAAGCTTGGCGCCATTGATGTCGACCAGGGCGATATCCGCACCGTCCCGTGCCAGGCGCAAGGCGATGGCTCGGCCAATGCCTTGCCCGGCGCCGGTCACCAGCGCAACTTTTCCAGCGATGACTTTTCCAGCAGTACTCATGACGAACTCCTGCAATGATCAGAGAAGCCTCGTCTATCGCAGGTCCGCGCCGCAGCTGTCGAGCCGCGAGTGGATCGACGTGCGGGCTGAGACGCGATGTCTCAGCCCGCGCCTGGCCTGAACGCTTGTAAAACCGCGCCGTTATGCCTAGCTTATGCGCCCCTCGCCCCGCGCTTCTAAGGCCCTGCCCCATGGTTTTGCGTTTTCGCCCCGTCGTCACTTCCCGCTTCGCCCTCGGCTTGCTGCTCAGCGGCGGTATTGGCAACAGCCTGGCGGCGGAGATCGAACTGCCGGCGGTGAACGTCCAGGGCCAGGACGAGTCCGGTTATCGCAGTGAAACTGCCGCCGTCGGCGGCTTCAGTGAAGCGCCGCTGCTGGACACCCCCGCCTCGATCACGGTGATCAACGCCGCGCTGATCAAGGACCAGCAAGCGCGCCTGCTCAGTGAAGTGCTACGCAACGATGCCTCGGTGGGCGACAGCTATGCGCCGATCGGCTATTACGAAAACTTCGTGGTGCGCGGCTTCTCGCTGAATGCCGCGAGCAGCTACAAGATCAACGGGCGCACCATCACCGGCGAACAGAACGTCGCGCTGGAAAACAAGCAGCAGGTGGAAGTGCTCAAGGGCCTGGCCGGTTTGCAGAGCGGGATTTCCGAGCCCAGCGGCGTGATCAACTACGTGACCAAGCGCCCGGAAGACGTACGCTCGGTGACGGTCTCCACCGACGATCGCGGCAGCGGCTATCTCGCCACCGATGTCGGCGGCTGGTTTGGCAGCGAGCAGCAATTGGGCCTGCGCGCCAACGTCGCCCATGAAGACCTCAACTCCTACGTGGAGCACGCCAACGGCCAGCGGGATTTTGTGTCCCTGGCCTTCGACTGGAACATCAGCCCCGACGCCGTGCTGCAGCTGGATGCGGAATACCAGAACAAGCAACAACGCTCGGTGCCGGGCTATCAATTGCTCGGCGGTACGCAAGTGCCCCACGACGCCTCGCCGAAAAAACTGCTGGGCCATCAAACCGGCTCCAAGCAGGTCGGCATCGATTCGTTGAACCTCAACGGCACGTTCGAGTACCGCTTCAGCGACCAGTGGAAAGGCAGTGTCAGCGCGGCGCGCAGCAAAGTGGTGATTGATGACTACAGTTCGTTTGCGTGGGGCTGCTATGGCTCGACCAGTTGCACCTCCAGCGTGCCGAACTACTTCAGCCCCGAAGGCAACTACGACGTCTACGACTACCGCAGCCCCGACGACACCCGCCGTGACGATGAAGTCCAGGCGGCGATGACCGGCATGTTCGACACCGCAGGCATCGGCCATGAACTGACCTTCGGCACCAGCGCATTTCGCCGGGTGATCGACAAGCGTAAGTTCGTCAACGAGTACATCGGCACGACCAATATCGACGAGGATGCGCCGAGCTTCACGCCCACCGACAAACCGTTGAACGCCCGCCATCGCAACCTCGACAGCCGCCAGTACGGCGTGTTCGTCACCGACCGCCTCCGCTTCAATGAGCACTGGCAAACCATCCTCGGCGGTCGCGAAGTGCGCCTGGATGAAAAAGCCTTCGACGACAATGGCGACCCGGCGCGCCATACCCAGCAATACGTGTTCCTGCCCCAGGCGTCGCTGATCTACAAACCGGTGGAAGACATTTCGCTGTACACCACCTACAGCAAGGGCTTGTCCCTGGGCGGCACGGCGCCGTGGTTTGCGACCAACCCGGGCGAAACCCTGGCGCCGACCGTGTCGCGGCAGATCGAAGCCGGGGTGAAATACGACTGGCGCCGCATCAGCTTCGCCGCCGCCGTCTTCCAGACGCGCCAGGCCTACCAGTACGCCAAGCCGGATGACACCGGGGCCTTCACTTATGTGCAACAGGGCGAGCAGAAGAACACTGGCGTGGAATTGTCGGCCAACGGCTGGGCGACCGAGCGCTTGCAGATCGCAACCAGCGTGGCGGCGATTCGTGCACGAGTCAGCGGCAGCGGCACAGCGGCCTACGAAGACCACCAGGCGATCAACGTGCCCAAGCTGCGCGCCAGTGTGTACGCCGATTATGCGTTGCCATGGGTCAATGGCCTGGCGCTGCACGGCGGCGTGCAATACAGCGCCAAGAAGTACGCCAATCGCACCGGCAATGTCGAAGTCGGAGATTACGCGGTGGTCAACGTCGGCAGCCGCTACAGCACCCGCGTCGACGGGTATGAAACCGTGTTTCGCCTGAGCGTCGACAACCTGTTCGACAAGCGCTACTGGCGCGACGCAGGCGAGTACATGGGCGATGACTACCTGTTCCAGGGCGCGCCGCTGACGGCGCGCCTGAGTGCTACGGTGAACTTCTGATCGCTTATTTGGGCATCTTGCGAAAGCCGACGGCCAGGCGGTTCCAGCTGTTGATCGTGGAGATCGCCACGCTCAGGTCGACCTGTTCCTGAGCGCTGAATTCGGCGGCCAGCGCGTTGTAGTCTTCGTCAGGGGCATGGGTCTGGCTGAGCAGGGTCAGGCTTTCGGCCCAGGCCAGGGCGGCGCGTTCACGCGGGGTGAAGAACGGCGTTTCACGCCAGGCCGACAAGGTGTACAGGCGCCGTTCGGTTTCACCGCCCTTGCGCGCATCGGCGGTGTGCATGTCCAGGCAGAATGCGCAGCCGTTGATCTGGGAAACACGCAGGCGCACCAGCTCCAGCAGCGGCAGCTCGATGGACAGTTTGCCGACGGCAGCTTCCAGGGCGCGCATGGCTTTCATGGCGTCCGGGGAGGCGGTGTAGAAATCGGTACGGGTTTGCATGATGGAACTCCAGGGCGGTGAGGATTGATGGCTAGGTTAGTCACCGCCGTGGTCGGGAAAAATATCCAATTGCGCAGAAGATCAGGTGACCAATTGTGGGAGCAGGCCGCCCTTATCAAACATAAATAATTTATTGATTATTAAGGATTAAAATCTCTTCCTAAGTGACCACATTTTTTGTGGCGAGCGGGCTTGCCCCGCGTTGGGCCGCGAAGCGGCCCCTGACAAAGACACCTGCGCGGTGTCAGGTACGCCTCAGTGGCTGGTTGGGGGGCCGCTTCGCGGCCCAACGCGGGGCAAGCCCGCTCGCCACAACAGCCCTCCCACACACGCCCCCAAAAAGCACTACCCCGGCAACGGCATCACGCGCAGCGGCCGCACCGATTTGTAGGAAAAGCTCGAGTAAATCTCCTTCACGCAGGGCAGCGTCTGTAACACTTCCCGCGCGAACTCGCCGAATGACTCCAGGTCTTTGGCCACCACCTCCAACAGGAAGTCATAACGCCCCGACACGTTATGGCACGCCACGATTTCCGGTATCGCCAACAGCCG
>Ga0207655_1000138_pt1 | contig 140079 bp, 187 predicted proteins | sample KBSM44metaG_FD_184398 | JGI IMG/M metagenome (GOLD analysis project Ga0207655, IMG submission 184398) | Miscanthus rhizosphere microbial communities from Kellogg Biological Station, Michigan, USA - KBS M4-4 metaG (SPAdes) (version 2) | ecosystem: Host-associated > Plants > Roots > Rhizosphere...
TTTTTTTATTGCGTATTCGGTTAATCTTGCTATTTGACGTTCTAAATTCCCGCTTTCTTGTTGTTTTTTAGTTGAAACTCTTGCATAAATAAAAACTTTCTTCTTATCGACATCACTTTTTTCTATTTGTATGCCTTTAAATTGATTAATAACGTCTTCGTCATACATTCTATGTCCAGAAGGAGTGATAACCACATCTATCTTTCCTTTTTTAGACCAAGCACGTAATGTTTGTTGATCAATTCCAAGACTTTTTGAGGCTTCTCCTATTTTTAATAATTTCCCCATTTTCTAGCACCTCGTTTCTTATTACTTATAATATGCCAAATGAGAGAAAAATATTCAATAGATTTTATAAAAAATTATAATTTTTTATAAAATATTTTTTAACTGTTCTTACCTCCGTTTTCTCCTAACACAAATCCGATGCGAAGCATCGTTTTTCTCGTATATTCTAATTTTTCTTTGAAAAATTCGTTTTCCCATTTTTGACAAACTTCTACAGAAAATCCTTTCCCGTGAGGCGCATCTTCATCGGACAATTTATCTGTGTTTCCATAGATTGCAAGTGAACCTGCTTGAACGATCACTTTCGGAGGATTTTGGCATTCTTTTACGACTTGGTCGATGATTTGAACGGAATTAAGTCTTGAAGAAATAATTTCTTTTTTGTTTTTTTCATTATAAATACAATTCACACTTTTTCCCGTAAAGTTAACGATAGCTATGCTATCGTTGATTTCTTCTGTCCATTCTCCTTTTGTTTTTCCGTCCCATGTAACATATCGTTTATTCAGTTTATTTTCTTTTTTACTTCGCGATAAAATGACTACTTCATAATTTCTTTTGGTTAAATAATCGGCAAATGATTCACCTAAAAATCCCGAACCACCCGCTAAAATAATTTTTTTCATAGTTTTCTCTCCTTTTTAGTCTAAAAATTTATCTTTCAATTCTTTTGTTGGAATCATGCAAGAATCTTGTTTGCCAAACCATTTATATCGATTTCTTGCTATGAATCGGTACACACTATTTCGAAGCGGATACGGAATAATCCAAAAAACAAAAAGTAATTTCCAAAATCCTGTTAATTCACGTGTAATGCGGAGAGCTGCAGTAGATTCGGTATAAATTCGGTCACCTTCAATCAGGATAATCGAATCTATTTCTTTTTTTATATAATGTTTATTCTTTAGTTTCATCCCTGTTTTACTTTGAAGAGATGCAAATTGAAATACGTTTTGATGATCTCGTTTGATGATAAATTGAACACTGCCATTACAAAGATTACATTCACCATCGAATAAAATGATTTTTTTCATATTTTCTCCTCTTTTCATCATTTGTGAATGTATTCACAGGATTTTTTCTTTTCCCTTACTATATAGTATCATTACTTCAGAAAAGAAAGGGATTTTTTGTACCATGAATTTTACGCTTAAACGCATACTTTCTAGTTTAACATATGATGAATTTTATTTAACATTTCGATTTTTAGAACCAAAACAAGATGTCACGATCTGTTATAATCGAACATCGAAAAAAGGAGTTACACATCAAGATGTCCCAAGTGATGTAATCGAGCAACTAACAAATGCGTCGCATTTGTTGTTTAAAGAACATGATATGTCAGAGCTTGCGTATCGTAACCGTTTAGAAGAATTAGAGATAAAACAAGAACAAGCGCCTTCTGAAATTGACTTTGATGATGTGGAAAGTTTATTTGAATTAACAAAAGATCAAATTCAGCGCGAAGTCAATCTTATCCACTGGTATCAATCATTGGATAAAGGGAACTTTCAAAAAGAAAAAAAGAAAGTTGAACGCACGGAAATTACAAATCTTTTTCATTTCGAATGTGATGGAACTGATTTAATTCGCACACAGTTTTTATTACAAGGAATTCCTTATCTTCTTTATTCCAAGGTTATTGAAGATCAACTACATATTATTGAAATTGTTCACAACCATATCTGTGATTATTGCCAGGAAATGAATCAAGGCTTTGCTACTTGTTTTTATCTTTCTCCTTTTAAACATTCGTTAGCAAAAAGAATTTTTCGCCATCCTTCCCTTCGCTTAAAACTTCGGATGGATGCTCGCTTTCAAACAATAGATTTAATGTCTCTGTGAGACATTAAATCTATTGTTTTTATAATGCAAATGGCATGAAAAATAAAAAGAAAAAGTAGTCAAACATTTTTTAATTGTTCGAATTCTTTAGAACAAAAAGGAACTTTTCTTCATTTTTAATAATAAAAAAATGGGAGATGAAAAATATGAGTTTATTACATGACATTTTAGATTTTAATGACAAATTTGTTGAAAACAAAACATTTGAACAATACGAAACATCAGGCATTCCAAAACGAAAAATGGCGATTTTAAGTTGTATGGATACACGTTTATTAGAGTTATTGCCTAAATCCATGAACTTAAAAAATGGTGACGCCAAAATGATTAAAAATGCAGGTGCCATTATTACGCACCCTTTTGATAGCGTTATGCGTTCTTTACTAGTGGCTATTTACGAATTACAAGTAGGAGAAGTATTTATTATTGCTCACCATGAATGTGGTATGTCAGGAGTGAATACGGAATCTATGATGGAAAAAATGAAACAACGCGGAATTGATGAAAATGTGTTTACTACACTGGATTTTTCAGGTGTTGATTTGCATAAATGGCTAAAAGGATTCACGGACGTTAAAGAAAATGTACGCAATAGTGTAGCTATGGCGAAAAAACATCCACTTTTTCCAAAAGATGTTCCTGTCCATGGATTAGTCATTCATCCAAAAACAGGTAAATTAGATCTTGTTGTAAATGGATATGAAAAATAAAACCTGCCAAAAGGCAGGTTTTTTTAGACAATTAATTTCTTTTCTATAATCATTTCTGCTATTTTATCAAACACAACAGGACTGTTTTTTTCTTTTATGGCTGTTTTTATTTCATCCGATAAAATTGCCTGTACATCATCATATTTCCGTAATCGTAACGCGATTGCTTTGATAAATGGTTGGACAATTGATACGTTAAATTGTTCTTGATAGGTTTCTTTCAATTTAACTATTAATTCCTGCACATTTTCCCCTTCTATTTTTTCTGCTTCATCATTACTCATACTTCCTGCATGCCGAATCTTAACATCCCCTGCTTTTTCAGAAACCCAATCAAAAGTCGCTGTATAAGAATGAATGGTGTAGTAAGAGAAACTAACAGGTTTTTCATGTTTCGTATGAATATATTTATTACGTGTTGCGGAAATTTTTTTTAATTGTTTCGTCCGTTTTGTTTTCATCGAAAAAACCAAGATGATATCTCCTCGATCAAATCTCTTCATTCCTAAAAAATCATGCGTGTAATCGATTCGTATTTCAAACTTATTTCCATGATAATCAACTTCTCGCATGTTTAATTGCGGGTAAGAGCTTTTTAAATGTTCAAACAATCTTCGTTTAATGTAGCTTGGTTCAGCAGTGTCTGACACTTGTACATTTGCTAACACTTCATTAAATTCTTTAGCCATTTCTTTAAATGTTGTATTATTCATATTCATTCTTATCCCATCCTTTTCTGATTAAAAAAGTATATTCTCCTCCATTATATCATGAAAAATCGATTTCCTAAAAAAGGGATTGACAAATTTTTTATTATTGATGGTGGATATACTGCACAATAAAATGACTAAAGGTCATTTTATTGAATATTTCAAACTAATAAAAAAACAAGCTTATTTCGCTTGTTTATTTATTAGTTTGGTTTCAATTTCTTTGCTTTCTTTTTCTGATAATAGTCTCATATCATCCCTATTCTTTACGAGAATATAAATAGGCGGTGACGTGACAGCTAGATTCGTATTGGTATCAATTTGCGTATATTTAAGCTCATAAACACCTTTGTACGTTGACTTTGTTTTAGGAAGCCATTTTGTCATATACCCAATCGTTTCAACAAGTTGCCCTTGGTCATTTAGAGTGCTTGTTATTTTTTCATCTTCCTCATTCCATTTGTATGTTCCGTTTTGTTGTTCCTCGTAAAACGTTGCTTTTTCAAAAAATTGAGTGTGTTCATTCTTTTTCGCATCTAGTGTTAACAATGGAGAAAAGAAATCTTGATCTGTTTTTTTCAATGAAATGGGTTTCATTGTTGAGATCATTCTTTTTTGATCAATTAAAAATCCTGTTTTTTTCTCTAACCATTTCTGCAATTTTTGATTTTCCATCACATTAGATATTTCATCATTTTCATGTTCTTGACTCAGATAATAAATATCATCTCTATCTTCTAGATTTTTTGCGTCTATTTTCTGAGCAGCACTATATAACATCACGTAATCTTCTGCAAAAATTTCCGATGCATACCATTTGTGTTCTCCTTTGTTATCTCCTGAATTTCCTTTTACAATTGACATATCATCAATTCCTCGAAGTTTGCTCCAAGTCGTATGTAGCTGCTTTGAAATTTCTGGGAAGTAGGTATTTTGAATGTGATGTCCGTATTCGTGGGATAACGTGTAACGAAAATCAAGCGCATTCTTGTTCTTTTTTCCATCATATAAACGAATTTCTTTCGTATCCGTGTAATATAAACCGTTGATGTTTTTATTTTTATTTGGATACACGCTTATTCTTGATAAATTACGGATTTCTTTTCCATGAGGATTTTTTAGCAATTCCTCATGTAATTCTTTTAACTTATCAGCATTCCAATTTTGAGCATAACTAAGAAATGCAATTCCTTCTTCGCTTTCAAAAACAGCATATAAATGTTCATTACTATGACTTTTATCCATACTGACTAAAAAAGGTATTAAAACAAGGAAACATAACGATAAAAATGTTTTTTTCATCTTGAAATCTCCTTTTTCATCATTTTTTTCTTGCTTCTATTGTATCAGAGAACATGAAAAAAGAAATAAAAAAACGACCTATAGGTCGTTTTATTTTGTATGTCCTAATTTTTTTCTAAGTTCTGGGTATTGCAGCAACATCGCTAATACAAACGCATGACCCATTTTTTTCTTTGGTTCATTCATAACTTCTTTTAACGTCATTCCACGGGATAAATAATCATAGCCATCAAAATCAAGAAGAGCAAAAGGAATCCCTTTTTGATGCATCGTAAGCAGTCGATCAAATGCGTCTGTTTTTATCACTGCTTTGGCATAAAGAGGTGCATAAATACGTTTTCTTGCTTCAATATAGTCTAGTTTTTCACCATCCCAGTAGGAGTATAAAGGAATTTTTCCTTTTCCCATTGGATAACGATGTCCGTATGTGTCGTTCCAACCTTTTTTTGCCCATTTGTAATAATCATTTGTAGGATCTTCGTTTTGATCAACATGTTCTTCATATACTTTTGAAAATTGCCACGCATTTTCGATGTTTTTCGCAGTATGATTTCCATATAGTTTTACAGGACCTAATGTAAAAGGCGAAAATTCTTTTGACCACGTTTCTGAACGAGAGGTGGTGTTAATAATTTGCACGTTGTAACGATCCATTTCGTTATATCCAATTATTTTTACAGCATTTGTCATTCTCATTCTTCCCTTCTTTTTTTCTTCTTTTATTTTACCATTTTTCAAGAAAAATGGTGGTAAAAGGTAATGTGTTCCTTTATGAATAAGTATTACAAATAGAGGTGATGCATATGAAAAATTTTATTAGAAGAAACGAAGAACCTTTGTTACATATTTTTGGAGCACTTTTTACATTAATTCTTTTCTTTTTTACTTTCTGGGGAGCTTTTAACCGAACAGTTGGATTTATCGTAGGAGGGATTGTTTTAACAGTTGGTGTAGGTTTTTTGATTACTTATGCTTTTGTTTTACCTATTTTGCGAATTATTAAAAATGAAAAAAATAAAAACCATTAAAAAACACAAATATCTCATTGAGATATTTGTCTTTTTTTGTAAAAAGGATAAGCGTTTTATCTTGTTAATCAAAGAGATACAAAGGGGGATTTTTATGAAAAAGAAATCATTACTTTCTGCTGTTTTAGCGACATCTATTTTATTTTCAGCAGGACAAACCGCATTTGCAGCAACAACTTACACTGTACAATCAGGAGATAGTTTGTGGAAAATTGCCACACAAAATGGTGTAACCGTTGCAAACATCAAAGAATGGAATAAGTTAACAAGTGATACCATTCGAGCAGGACAAGTGTTATTTTTAACACCGACTACCTACAAAGTAGTAGTTGGAGATAGTCTATGGAAAATTGCGACAAAATTCGGAATGACCGTTACACAATTAAAACAACTAAATGGACTAACAAGCGATTCTATTTATGCTGGTCAAATTCTGAAAATTTCATCTTCAACATCAACTGTTACTACGCCTGTTCCTTCGGTGAAAGCTCCGTCATTTTTAGCAGATGGATTTTTCCCACTCCCAAAAGGGCAATATGAACCGTTTGGCGATACATGGGGAGCAAGTAGAACAGAAGGACGTACACACGAAGGAACTGATATTATGGCACCTATTGGAACGCCTATTTATTCAGTCACAGATGGAAAAATTGTAAATTATGGATGGAATGAACTTGGTGGATGGCGTATTTCGATTAAAACACCTGAAGGGTACAATCTTTACTATGCACATATGAGCAAGTATGCGCCTAATCTTGCCATTGGTGTTAGTGTGAAAAAAGGACAATTAATTGGTTATGTAGGAAATACAGGATACGGTCCAGAAGGAACATCAGGTAAATTCGTTTCTCACTTACATTTTGGCATGTACAATTCATCTTGGGTAGCAATGAATCCGTATGATCATTTAAAATATTGGGAAAGCAAACAATGAAAAAGACGCTCATTGAGCGTCTTTTTCATTGTTCAAAAGCCATTCTTTTCGCCAAATGCCTCCAGCATAACCTGACAATGAATGATCAGAAGCAATTACACGGTGACAAGGAACAATCAACAGAAGGTTGTTTTTTCGATTAGAACTTCCAACCGCTCGAACAGCTTTTTCGTTTCCGATAGCTTTTGCAATTTCTTTATATGATTGCGTCGTTCCATAAGGAATAGTATTGACTTGTTTTAATACATTTAAACCAAATTCCGTCGCTTTTAGCAAAATTGGAAGATCAAATTCTTTTCGTTTCCCTTTAAAATACTCATCTAGTTGTTTCACCGTTTTTTTTAATAAAGGATGTTCATCCTTTATTACGGTTTCTGGAACTTGTTCATCTAAAAAAGTAACTTTCACTACAGCTTCAGCTGTAGTGTTGATTTCGATCCATCCAATAGGTGAATGATAATATGTAACATAAATCATGAATTCACCTCCTTTTTTCCATTCTATCATAATTATTTTGCCTTTTTTACCATTTTTAAAAAAATGATGTAAAATGCCATTATCAAGAAGAAAAGGAGTGTTAGGAATGAGCTTAAAAGAAGTTACGTTAAAATGGGAAATGTTTTCTGAAAATGTTTGGAAAAATTTTGGACTAATCATTAAAGAAAGTCACAATGTATGGCACAATGAGAATTCTTCATGGGATGATAAAGAAATTGCACGTTTCTTTGCCTGGACCGTTCCTGCTATTTTAAACACAGCAGAAAAAATGAATTGGGAAAAATATAGTGCTATTGGTGATAAACGTTTTTTTATAAAAGAAGTAGAAAAACAAGATGATGGATTTTATTCTTCTTCTACTCGTCCTGATCATGTAGATGTTAACGAAGAATTAGTTGCATTTTTTCGAGGTCTTTCTGGAAAAGAAAAATTCAACATGCTTCAAAGAATTTTAACAAAAAAAGCAGATGCAGAGGATTTTTCTGTTGATATTCATGTACAAGAAGTCGTTCAAGACATGTATGCTTCTTTCATCTTGGAAAATTCGCTAAGAAAATAAATAAAAAAGATCCCCTACGGGGATCATTTTTTATTGACAATGTTTACGTAAGAACGAGATGTAAAGAAATAATATCCTAAATAGACAAGGATATAAATACCTGCACTCCAGAAAAATGGGGAAGTGTCTGTAATGACAAACAAAATTTTTGCTGTTTTTAACGCAAAGAAACTATGCAAAACGGCAAACAGTAACGGAAATAAGAATACAAATCCTACTTGTTTAAATACAGACTTTTCCACTTCTTTTTTGGTTACACCTATTTTTCGAAGCATGTCATAACTTGATTTGTCCATATTTGCTTCTGCTACTTGTTTAAAGTAAATAATGGATCCTGTTGCTAGTAAAAATACGAGTCCTACTAACCCACCTACAAATACCGTAACACCCATTGATTCAGTGTTTTGGGTATAAGGCGTGTAAAAATCGCTTACATTTACTATTTTCGCAAGTGCTTTTGTTAACTCTTTTGATTTTTCTGCATTTTTTACATCAAGTAATCGTACAATTGTAGAAGGATACTGCTGTTTAAACGCATTGTATTCTTTATCAGCTATTACATATGTTACTCCATATGCATTTTGAACAGGATACGGCTTTGATGCTTTCACTTTGTACGTGATCGTTCTATCCCCTAATGGAATTTTAGCATCTTCATTTTTCATTTTTGTTTTCATTAATTTTTCAAATGTATTGTCCATTTTTGAAGTTAATTTAATAGCTTCGCTTGATCCAATGGACACATTTGAATCATACCCAAATTCTTTTGCAAATTGTTTGAACTCAGAATAAGACATAACGGAAACAGGTAAATATCCTTCTGATGCAATGGCTATATTTTCTACTTTTGCATCGTGTTCAACCGCATGGTCTTTTTTGTATTTGGCTAGAAGATTATTTACTTTTTCTTCAGATGCATTATCTTTCACTGCATACACATAACTATACGGAAAAGCTTGTTTCATTAAGTTATTTTGATTGATATAGGTAGCAACTGAAATACTTGTTGAGCAAATCGTTACCGCACAAAGCGTTGTAATGGTAGCAAGCGAAGTCGCATTTCCTTTAATTCGAAACAATAGCTGAGAAATACCTATCATATTCATCCCTTTATAAAAAAATGACTTTTGGTTTTTTGCGTAACTTAAAAAATAACCAATAAAGAAATGAAACAATAAGTACGTTCCTGTAACCGTGCAACCAAGTATTAGAAGTGGAAGTAGAAATTGCATCTTCATAATATAGTCTAAAAAGTAATAAGCAAAATAATAACCTGTTGCTAATAAAATGACGCCAACAATAGCAAGAATTGGTCTTCTTTTTGGTGCTTTTTCTCCTTGTTTTTCCGCATAAAACAGTTCAATTAATTTAAAGCGGTAAATAAGTCGATACCCTTGAAATGATGTGTATAAAATAACTAGTATAAAAGCGACAATTGTATTAATGACAGCTTTTATCGGCATTTCAAATGTTACGGTAAAATCACTATTCATTAACCAAAGCAATATGGAAATGAAAATTTTAGAAAGAGCAGCGCCAATGGCGATTCCTATCACAAGCGCAATCATTCCTAATGCAAAATTTTCATAAAAAAGCATGCGTGCAATTTGTTTTTTAGGTACACCTAATAGTGAATAGAGTCCTACTTCTTTTTTTCGTTTTTTAATAAAAAACGAGTTGGAATAAATAATAAACACAGCAACAAAGACGAGTAGTAGAATACTAGATGATAAAAAAGCAATGGAAATACGTTTAGATTCTTCAGCAGCTTCAATCATTTGAGAATTATATTGAATGGATTGAAACGTATAAATACTCACAATGCTAAAAATCATGGAAAAGAAATATAAAAAATAATGTTTTAAATTGCTTTTAACATTTCGAAGCGCGATATTAAACAATGTCATGATCATCGCCTCCGATTTTACCCATTACGTCAAGAATTTGATTGAAAAACTGTTTTCTTGATCCTTGTTCTTTTTGTAATTCTGTAAACACGACTCCGTCTTTTATGACAAGCACCCGCTGACAATAACTCGCTGCAAACGCATCGTGCGTAACCATCATAATTGTCGCTTTTTCTTTTTCATTTAAATTTTTCAAACTTTCGAGTAAATTTGTTGCGGACTTTGAATCAAGTGCTCCTGTTGGTTCATCTCCGAAAATAAGACTTGGATTTGTCACAATGGCACGAGAAGCAGCACAACGTTGTTTTTGACCACCCGATACTTGATGCGGGTACTGATCTAATATTGCATGAATCCCAAACTTTTTAGCAATTTCTTGCACTCTTCCTTCAATTTCTTTTGCATTTACTTTTGAAAGGGCTAAAGGAAGCGCAATGTTTTCTCGAAGAGTTAATGAATCAAGCAAGTTATAATCTTGAAAGATAAATCCTAATTTTTCACGTCGAAATGTATCCATTTCATGTTCTTTTAATGTTCCAATATTTTTTCCATCAATAACGATATCTCCTGATGTAGGCGTATCAATGGTAGAAACAACATTTAAAAGGGTTGTTTTTCCTGCACCCGAAGGACCCATAATCCCGACAAATTCCCCTTCTTCAACACGCACATCAATTCCATTTAAGGCAACATGTTGATTTTCTTTTGTTCCGAATACTTTTACGACTTTTTTAACTTCTAATACTGGTTTCATTAGATCATCTCCTGTTAATTGGAATATTATTACTTTTTTATTATATCAAAAAAGGAGAAATTTTCCTACCCCCTTTAACCTTACAATTTTGTAATACACCTTACAAAATTGTAAGATTAGGAAAATTTCTTTTAGAATAAGAGTTTTTCCTAACCTTTTTTATCATGTTTATAAAAAACATGATAAACTATAATAGTCAGTAAATTCTAACTATTAAAGGAGAATGTTTTATGAAAAAATTACAAGGAAAATCAAAAGAAGAATATATTTTTATGGGTTCTCGCGCGTCTATTTTACTAGACGGAAAATCAACAGATGGACGTATGTCTGTTGTAGAATTAACTGAATTTAAAGGACTTGAAGCTCCTGCTCACATCCATGGTAATGAAGATGAATTAATTGAAGTGCGAGAAGGGCAATTAACTTTCTACTCAAATGGAGAAGAACAAGAATTATTTGCAGGGGATACCGTTCATCTTCCAAAAGGAAATGCTCATTATTTCAAAGTACATACGGATTCTGCTCGAATCCGTGTGGTATCAACTCCTGCTGGATTTGAAACGTTAATCCGAAATGTTGGAAAACCTGTTTCAAGTGAAACGGATATGCCAAGTATGGAAACGGTTCATCAGCAAGTAGGCTCTCTTATTGCTGAAGGAGAAAAATTAGGATTAAAAGTATTAATTCCAACAAAATAAGAAAATATAAAAATTAAAAAAGCTGTCAACTTGACAGCTTTTTTATGTTTATGAAATAATGTCTTCAATAATTTCATCATATTTTCCACTTTTTACTAAATCTAAAATTTTTTTCTCTTGATCAAGGTCATTTATATACGTGTATAAAGAAATATTTATTACGTACTCTAGCTGTTTTTTAGGTATATGGTCAAGGTATTTCTTCGCTACTTCCCAAGCTCGTTTTTCTTCTCCTAAATTCTTGGTTTTATATTCGATTTCTTTTTCTATTTTTTCTATTATTGAAAGCGAGGCATAATTTTTGAATATATTTTTTAACTCACTATAATATTCTTTTTGCTCAGGATGAGCAGAATGACCAAATTCATGAGCGATGATGGTGGTTAAAAAATCTGGAAACGATATATTTACTGCTTCTTTAAAAAAAACATAAAATGATCGTAGTTCCTTTACGTTAAGGTAAATGGTTCTGCTTTTTGCTAAATAACCTGCCGCAGAAAGCATTTTTTTAGTATTTAGAAATGAAATTTTTAACGTTGGATCCATTTTATTTATGATGACTTTTGCTTCCTTTTTTAACTCTTTTTTTGCCAATCTCATTTTCATCTTCATCCCTCATCTCGTTTTAGTTGAAAGTATTATACTATGATTTCACAAAAAGAATGAAAAAAAGCTTATAATAAAAAAAACAGATAAAGGAGAGATGGAAAATGACTCAGTTACATTCTACTTACACATACCAAGCACCATTTGGATTATTGAAAATGTTAGTAATTATCGACTACTATGATCAGCCACTCACGTTTATCGTCAAAGATTGCAAAGGAATTGAATATTATGGTTTTTTGTATAATGAGATTCGTCAAAATAATAAATTTTATGGCGAAGAATTCTTGTTTGTTCCCATTAGTACACAACGAAAAGAAGATTTATTGCAAGGACGTATTTCCATGCGAGATACCGTTTTAAAACCAGAAGACGGTTGGATGATTAAAGTATGTTATTATCATGAAGATCTAAAAAAACAAGATGACTATCAATTTATTACCGTACGCGACATAGAGAAAGACTATTTACCAGAAGCGGATATTTTTGTTGAAAGCATTTATAAAAAATATAATGAGTAAGAAAAAACAGCGCAAATGCGCTGTTTTTTAAATGAAATCTAACACCAAATAACGGTTTATGTCTTTTCTTTCTGCATCATCAATACCCATTTTTTTAAAAAGTAAATAGGCAAACTCTAAATCGCGATCAAAAAAGTGGACCGAATGATTTTCATATTTTCTTGCCCAATTTCCTTTGTAATGCTGTATTTCTTCTACTTCATGTTTTTCCACGATTTCATAATCGGTTGCTTCAGCAATTTCCATTTCATCTTTTTCGACCAAGCTTGAAATATCAAGGTAATCTAATTTAACTACTTGAGTTTTCTGCTCAAGCATTTTTGCTTCAAACATTGTGTAAATAAGTTCATGTGCATAAAGTTTACTTTGACGAATTTTTGTTGCAGGCAGCATACCAAAAATTGAAATATCATCATATTCAGGGGTAACGAGCACATCACAAAGCTGTAAATTCTTTAGTGGTTCCATGACTTTATTTGCTAGTAATTCATTTCCATAAATTTGAAAATAAAGATCTTTTGTTGCTTCAAGATAGTCCCTTTCATCCATTTCTTTTTGTTGAGTCCTATTGATCCCAACCATTTGAAACAATCTCGGTCTATTTCCCATCCTTTTCCCTCTTTTCTTTTTTAATCTATTTCTATTATAAAACATTTTTTTCGAAAAATTAGAAAATTCGTGTATAATAAGTGAGATTTTAAAACACAAAGAGCGGAGGAATGAATAATAATGAACGTCAAAACATTTAAAGATCCTAAACCACGCACAGCATACAAACGTTATTATGATGAAAATCAAGTGGTGAAATATATTCATGTGTATCGTTCAGATGTCAAAGACTTAATTAGTCCCAACCAAATTTGGGATGCCATTAAATGGTTGAACGAAAAAAACTCGTATTGGGCTCGTTTTGATATCACAGTCGGGATAATTGCTTCAAAAGTAGCAACACAAGTACTAACAAAAGAAGAAAAAAAGATGATTGAACAACACGGTCATAAAAAAGAAAAAGATTTGCTTTCATACAAAACCATTGAAAATATTGAAAAATATGTGGCAGAATGGTACGAGCACTACAAAAGTCAAGGATTGATTGAATATGACATGGTTCCTCAACAAAAAACGTTCGTACAAGGAAATTATCGAAAAAGTTATACAACAAATACTCTTTCAGCAAGATTAACAGAACAAGGAAAGACAATTTAATGATAAAAAAAGATGACAAATGTCATCTTTTTCTCATTTTGTACTAATAGCTCTTTTTTCGTATTCTTCTTTATCAACTTTTAAAAAGTATTCTTTAAAACAAGTTCCTTTTCCATTATTACAGTTAACACATACCGCAGGATCTTGATTACTATTTTGTTGATTAATATTGCACTCACCTTTAAAATAATGACAGTAAATCATTTTCATCTCTCCTTTTGTATTGTCCGTTATATCCTTATCATACAAAGTTTTTTATTCTTTTGTAAAAAATTCTTGTATTTCTTTTATAATAATAATGTATGCCAGTTAAGAAAGGGAGATTTTTGATGAAAAATGAAGAGTTAGTAGAGTATGCGGATTGGTTTATCGAGAATGCTGGAATAAAAGAAGTAGAAGAAGATGAAGATTTCACTTATCCTTCTTGTTTATGGGATGCTTTTGAAGATGAAATTGCTCATCGTTTAGAGAAAGAAAAAAAAGAAATTGAAGGTTTTGATAAAATTTGTCAGGAAACATTAGAATTTTTAAAATCAAGAGTAAAAGAAAAACTCGGAAATAACTACGAATTTTATTTGGAAGATGGAATGATTTATCTAAAAAAGATAGTGGATTAAAAAAATAAGATGACAAAAGTCATCTTATTTTTTCTTTTTTTCAAATGTGAATTTATCATTTCCAACAAAAAGTGCTGCAATAAATCCTAATCCACAAACCGCAATTGCGAGTAAAAACCCATGATTAATTGCTGCTGAAAGCGATTCGCGTAAGATATCAATCACTTGTTTTGGGATTTGATTACTTGCATGAAGCAATGCTTCAGGATTTGCCATTTTACCAATTTGTTCTTTTGGAATTGGCATGTTTTTCATTTTATCTTCTAAATCATGTTTTAAATAGTTGTTAACAATAGTCGCCATGATCGAAGCACCAAGAATCCCTCCAATATTACGCCAAAACGCAACAAGAGAGTTTGCAATCCCTAACATTTCTTTTGGAATGGAATTAGCTACCGCGTTTTGTGCTACACTCATTAATGGTCCAATTGCAAATAATCCAAGCATAATCATAATTAAGATCACTTTGTAATAGTCTGTTTCTGGTCCTACAGTGTATAACAAATACGCAACAACAACACTCATAAGCATAGAGAATAGGTAAAACGTACGGAATCTAAATTTGGCAATTAAAATTCCTCCAAGTGAAGCTCCTGCCATAAGCGATAGCATCATTGGTGTTAATAAACCATTTGACCCTTCACGACCTAATACACCTACAGCGAAAATTGGAAGATACGTAATCGCTGAAAACATAATAATACCTTGACAAAATACAATAAAACTTGTGCCTGAAATCATTTTATTTTTGAACAAATGAAGAGGTAAAATGGGTTCTTTTGCTTTTTTCTCTACAAAAATAAAAATAATAAGTCCGATAACAGAGGCAGCAATTAATCCATAAATTTCATTACTGTTCCAATCATATTCTTTTCCTCCCCATTCAAATACAAGCATTAAGGTAATGGTTGTAAAAATAAGAAAAATGGTTCCTAAAATATCAATTTTTGGTTTTCTATCTGCTTTTGTTTCTTGTAAAGCGATTAGTAATATCACAAATGAGACAAGTCCAATTGGAACATTTACATAAAAACACCATCTCCAGTTAATACTATCAGAGATCCATGTACCAAGTTGTGGACCAAGCACAGATGATAATCCAAACACTGCTGCAAAAATACCTGTCATTTTCGCTGCTTTTGTTGGATCATTAAAAATAGAAAAGATGATGGTAAAACTAATCGGGAGCAACGCGCCCGAACCAATTCCTTGAATAGCGCGATACACAATCAACTGATCAATATTTTGTGCCATTCCGCATAGTGCAGAACCAAGTAAAAACGTTCCAACTCCAATTAAGAAAAACAATTTACGTCCGTAAATATCAGACAACTTACCAAACACCAGCATAGTTGATGTAGCAGCTAACATATAAGATGTAAATACCCAACTCATTTTGTCAAACCCGCCGATGTCTTCAATGACTTTGTTAATACTTGCTGATACGATCGTGTTGTCAATGGACGCCATAAAAATACCCAAAACCATAGCAATAACAACAAACAACTCTTTATTCTTTTTCATAAATTTCCCCTTTCTTTTTTTCAACTATTATTCACTTCTTTGTTGATGGCTTAAGACCTTTTAACATCTTATCATAAAGTGAAATAAAATGTTATGGTTTTATTTTTGATTTTCAAAATGAAAAAATTTCCTTTTTCATTATTTTTATGCTATAATCAATTTCGTGATAAAAAAGATGAATGAAATGGAGTGTTGTAGAATGGAAAAAACAAAAGAATATATCGGTAACTGGTGCGAGTTAGCAGAACGTTTCGGTATTTCAGTAGATGAAGGTAATTTCGAGGGCAATTTTTTTACTAATCGTTTACCCGAAAAAATTGAAAAAGTTTTTCACATTAACGGAGCAAGACACATCGTCGAGTTAACAGATGAAAATGAACGTTTAGCACAAAAAATTAAACGTCATATTCAAAGCAATTTAGACGGTAATAATGGTTCTTTCAAAGATCCGACAATGCGTAAACAAATCGACGAACATTTACTTTTGATCGCAGAAAGTGATAGTCTAAGCGCACCTATTTTTAAAGCAATGGCATCAATCGAAAACGATTGGACAATGGCTTCATGGGTATGCGATAATTTAGAAAGTCTATCAAGTTAAAAGACAGTACACCAAGAAAAAGAACCTTTTTAAAAAGGTTCTTTCTATTTTTATAATGTCTTTTTATCCATCAAACTTGTTTTAATCGCTAAAGGACGAATCACTTTTCGAGTAGAAGATGGTTGATTTGACGTTGATACTGGAATTAATTGAAAAATAAGAGTACGAATAACAGAAAGAATGAATTTCCCTGCTTTTAGTAAAGTACCAATCACAATGACGAAACTAATGGCAATCATAATACCAAAAAATGTTGCTTTTGTTGTGTCATGTAGAGCTGGATCAAGATTTGCTACTTCAAACATAAATTCGAAAAAGTGATTTAACCACATAAATAATGTACCTAATACCTTTTCAATCAATGTTGTTGTTTGTTCCTCTTGTAAGCCCATTAATGGATGTTCTACCATGTTACATATCCCCTTTTTGTTTAATTTTAGTTATCAAGTTGACTGTATTATAAAGCGTTCTTTTTCTTTTGCAACAAAAAAATAGCTTTCGCCATTTTTTTGTCATTAAAGCGCTTTCTTTTTGATATTAAAAAAAATTTTTTAAATTTATTGCATACGATTTAAAATATAAATCCCTCCTTCTATCCATTGATTTTGAGTATTTAATATTTTTCCCATTCGATATCCTTCTGTTGCTATTTCCACGTTTCCTCTTGGTTTTCCATGGACTAAATAATATCGTTCTGCTATGAGTAAGACTCGATTTTGTACTAAATAATCAGGAATGTGTTTTTCTTTATTTCTGAAAAAGAGTTTATACACTTGAGAATACACTTTTTCTTCATACACAATGATATCTCGTTTCTTCCCTTCTTCTCCTCTCTCAAAGATTCCTCGAATACGGAGGAACTTTTGTATATATAGCATCGCTTCTTCTCTTGTATCAAATAATGTTGCTTTAATCAGATTTCCATCACTAATAATCTCCCAATTTTGTTCATCATCATACAGCTCATGGTTCGCTTGATCGTAAATCATGTATTTTAATTGATAGTCCATTTCTTTCCCCTCCTATTCGTTATCTATGTCATTATTTATGTTATTATTTAAAATATAATTGATTTTTCTAAATTTTCAATCTTTTTTTATAAAAAGAAAACATAGAGATTAATCTCTATGTTTTCTTTTTAGTATAAATACTGCAATCATTTGCGGAATAAGCATTAAAATACTTACCACAATAACGAGTGTCGTCGGTTGAAATGGTTTAAAATAACCGAACCATCTTTCAGGAACTGTGACATTTGCTGTAAGATAGTAAGACAAAAGAGTTGAAATACTATTTCCGATTAAAATAGCAGACTTCGTCCCATAAAGCGCAGATAAAATTGCATTAAATGTGACAAGGACGATCATAAAGACATATCCAATCATCGAAGCATCACTAAAATCTTTGTACATAGCATAATAAGAAAAAGGAAAACAATATAAGGCAATTAATAATACATTTAGTATAATTTTTTTCATGTTTGTTCCTCCAATTAATTCATCATAGTTGTATATTGACATGGGTGTATGCTTGTTTCTTCTTTAATGGAAAAAAAGATTAATTCTTTCTTAAAAAATCGATCTTTTTCAATATCATTATCCACATTGCAAACATAAATTGGTTGATAGAGACCATTCGCATCATATAAAATATAAAAATCAAAGGTGTTAATTCCGAGACTATCAATTATTTGAATCATTTTTTGAAATGTTTCTTTTGTTTCACTTGGATTTTCAAAAGACGTTTGAGCAGCAAAAATACTACGATATTTGTGCCATGTATTTTCTGTTTCAATCAATGAGTCATTGATTATGAAATTACTTTGTTCATTATACGGTTTGATTCCCTTTTCTTTTAACTCTAGTTTTACAGGCGTCCATGTTAATGAATTTCCTTTTTCTCCATATTTTGTTATTAACGCTTGTTTGTTTTTTTCATAAAATTGACTTCTTTCATTAATATTTTTTATATCGGAGATTTCTCGTTTAATAAACGTAAAATCCTCCATGGTTGGTTTGAATTCTTTTTCACCTGTTTTTAATGTGTAATCGACAACTTGTTTGTTCTTTATTTGAATGAAAAGCATATAAGCACTCGTTGTTCCGTAATCTTTGAAATGGACGGTTAGAATCCCTTTTTTTTCATTATACGTAGGTTTAACAATATCCACATCAAATTTTTCTTTCATATAGGGAACTGCTATTTTGTACATTTCATCTCTTGTTTTTTTATTATCTTTTTTTCCTTGTTTAACTTGTTTTCTTTCCGCTTTTTGATAAGCATTTTCAGCATATCCAAATCCAACAAAACAAAGAATCGTTGCAACTACTACAATACTAACTTTCCCAAAAGATCTTTTTATCAAAAAACTTGTTAGTAAAAGACTTGAAAAGGACAAAATAATAGCAAAAACAAAATTATAAGCAATTGTTTCAAGAAAAATATATTCTTCATCAACAGATTCTCCTGTTAAATTTGAAAAAATAATGATATACCAATAAGATATAATTGGAGTAATCGTTGCACCAATAAAAAAACTAGCCAGTTTGTATTTTTTTGTTCCACTAAATACAATAGCAGGAATAATTGCTACTAAAGGCACAAAAATCCCTAATAAGAAAAAAGGAACCATAAGCAATTGTAAGATACCATCCATGTTTTTATCACCTCACATATTTTATATAGAAACCAGGAATAAAGTCAATAAAAAACCGCTTATATAAGCGGTTTTTAAAATTTGAATGCATTGATTAATTTTCGTAATGCATGGGAAAGTTCTATATTTGTTTGCGTTTTTTCTTCAACTTCTTTATTTTTTCTTGCTACATTGTTTGTACTTTGTGCGATTTCATTGACACTGTTTGCATTTTCTTCAAATGATTCACTAATTTGTCCAAGCGCACGGACCGTTTGATCCATTTCTGCATTTACGTTATGGAAAGTAGAAGAGAAATCTTCTAATAATTTTGTTAAAATATTCATATCGTTTTCATATTCTTTCGAATCTTCTACAACATTATCGTAATCTTTTAATACATTTTCTTCGATAAAGGATAAGACATCTACGACACTTTTTGAAAGTTCTTCTACGTTTTGACGAATGGAGCCTGTCACGTGTTGAATACCGCTTGCGGTATCAGACGTATTTTTTGCTAATTTTTTCACTTCATCCGCAACAACGGCGAATCCTTTTCCGTGTTCACCAGCTCTAGCTGCTTCAATACTGGCATTTAGTGATAGTAAATTTGTTTGCTGAGCAATATCTGAAATGGATTGTGCCATTTCATTGATTTGTTCGACTGATTCTACCTTTTGAATAGCAAGTTCAATTTCATTTTTCACTTTTTCATACACACGCAGTGCGGTTTCTTTTGATAATAGTGAATTTTCTTTCCATTGATTTGCTCGTTCATTACTTTTTTGTGATGTTTCATTTGCATAGGTGATTTTATCGGCTGTTTCAAAGACTATTTGATTTACGTTTTGTGCCGTTTTATCCATATCACGTACCGAATAGGTTACTTCTTCTGCGGTCGCCGATAATTGAGAAGCGCCACTTGCTGTTTGAACCGCTTCTTTATTTACATCTTTTGTTAAACTATTAACGGTTTGTGCATTTTGAATTAACAAATCAGAAGTATGATGAATTTCTTGCGCAATTCGTTTTAATTCTTTTCGCATCTTATGAATCATATTTTCCATTTTCCCTAATTCGTCGTTAGACGTATTGGTTACTTCATCATCTTTTAAGTCAAAGTTTGTCGTTTTTTCAATTAATATCGTCATTTTACGAATAGATTTGTTCATCATATTTGAGAGAAGAAATGCAACAAGTACCGTAAGAAGTAATGCTATACCTATTTTTAAAAAAAACTTTTGTTGTTCTTGTTTTAATACGTTTTGTAGATGAGCATCGTTGAATGTAACTTTTACAACTCGAAACACTGTTTTGTTATTTTGTTTATAACTATATGGAATAAATTTTGTTGTATATCGAACATTTTCTTTTGTTGCAATATATTCAACGACTTTTTTTGTTGATTTTGCTTTTTCATAAAAAGGAATTTCTTTTTCCGAAAGAAGAATAGCTTTTCCATTTTCATCGCTTTCACCAACAACGCGTTTATTGGCTATAATACAGACATCAGAAATAGATGTATTTTTTTCTTGAATTTGTTTTTTGATGTTTTTAAAATTAAACGTGGAGAACACAGGAGAATTTTGTACATCATATCCTAGTTCTAAAATATATTTTCCATCAGGAGTAGGCATATACGTGTATTTTTTTACTTTTCCTGTCAAATCTTCAATATCCATTCCTTCTCCTACAAATACTACTTTTTCAAATCGTTTTGTTAATATAGTTGAAAAGCTAGGCGATATTTCTCGAAAATCAAGACCAATATCACTTTTTAAACTACTTTGTGTTACGACGGTGTCGCGATTAATTACATAGATATCGTATCCACCAATATCTTTTTTTAATTTTTCATAATCCCACCATCTTACATATGGATTTTTTTTGTAATAAGTGAGCAATTGATCAGATGACTTTTTCATTTCTTTTTCTATTTCTTGATCAAAAATACTATAAGCATCATCTACATTTTTCACTGCATCTAACACGAATAATTGATTTTGTGTACGCGTTTTTTCTTCTTCTTGGATCACTTTTTCTTTTAAATTTTGATAATCTATATAAGAGACTGCTGTTACAATGACAGTCGTTAAAGAGAGTATTGCCGTCATTACTTTTGTTCGATATGAAATATTCATGTTTATTTCCCCCTTCAACTTAAGTTAACGGTTCTTTTCATTTGTTCTATATATAACTTTTTGTAATTATTTATCTCTCATTTTTTGTTTGTGGTAAAATAAAGAAGTATAAAATTTTTTAAGAAACGGGGAATAAAGATGAATAATATGATTTATCAAGAAATCGATGAGTTAATTAAAAAGCATAAAATAGCACATGGTGATCAAAAATCTTGGAGTCCTTCTACTAATTCTAATGATACTGATCAATTATTTGAAGAATTTGATAATATTTCAATTGCCAAAACACCAGGGTTAAATGGAACATCCGATTATATTTGTAAAATTTATTCAGCTATGTTAAATCGACACATCCGTGTAATTGCTTCTACAAAATCATTAGCGATTTGTTTAGCTGCTCTTGAAGCATACGGAGTGGATACGTCACATTTAAAAGGACGGATTTAAGATGGAAAAAGAATATGAATCATTTGAATCTTTTACACACGAATTAGAAACTGAAGGATACAAAGGGGAAAGCGCTAGTTTAATAAGTCTTAGTTATCAATTTAGAAAGTTTTCTTTACACGAAAAAATTCAAGCATTTTTATTGATTCATCAATCAATAGATCAAACCGAAAAAGAAAATTTGCACGCTTTTTCCGACTTAATGCATGACGCTTTTAAAGATAGACAAGATATCATCACAACAGGCGTTCGGATGTTAGAAGAAGGAAATCGATTAACTCAGCGTCGCTTAGAAAAATTGGAAGAATTGATGAAGCTTTCGACTCAACATTCTGTTTTTCCTTTCGAAAAAGGAAAAACATATTCAGTTATAGACTGGGATTATTCCTTTCACGAAGGTACAGGTGAACAAACACAAGATATTCATTCTTCAAAAGCAAAAATTATAGAGAATGCACATTTACTTAATGCCTATCATACATTCATATTAGAACCTTCTCTTTTATATCATGATTCTACACATATTCCTTATATTTTGGTTCAACCAAGTTACGGGAAATGTAAAAACTGCGCTGTTTATCTTCGCAGTGATAAATTGCAAGTAAATACGAAATAAAAAGCCTCCAAATGGAGGTTTTTTTCATAGGACAAATTATGTATGCATATGTTAACACAGGGGGAATTTGATGACTCAACAAAGAGAATATAAAAAATGGTCTTTTGTTATTTTTGTATTTGTAGCTCTTGTGGCTTTTTCCATTCTTTTTGGTGATCGCATTCGGTCGTGGAAAGAAGAAAAAACAGAAACACTTTCTGCAAAAGAAGAATTTATCCAAAATGTTCAACCAAAAGTAGATGACATTATTAATGAATATGATCGTATTTGGCAAACTCATTGGAAAGAAACATTTTCTGGACTTTCTGATCATTCAGTAAGCGAAGTAGATGCGTATCAAGCGATGGATGATATTATTATAGAATACGATTTATTGAAAAATAAAATTAATGCTATTGAAATTCCTGAAAAATTTACGTCTTCAGAAGAAAATAAATTGCTTATTTTTAAACAAGATTTACAAGTTTCCTGCGAGAAAAGGCAAGAAGCAGCCCTTAAAACAAAAGACATGATTACTCTTAATTATTATCCAGCTTCCCAAACAGAAACCGTGCGTAGTACGGTTAATACAGGAGATACCTATTTACTCAGTGCTGTTAATTCTTATATTAAACTTTCTGCAGAATTTGGAGAAAAAGCCACGTTTGATTGACCAAGCGTGTTAAAAAAATAGCCGAATGGCTATTTTTTTGTTTTTTTCATTATGATACACTAAAGGGAGGCTAACAAAATTATACAAATATTATAAAAAAGGATGTTTATAAGATGGTAACTCTAGCAAAATGGGTTGTATCGATCGCAGCAATCGTTGCTATTATTCTTGGTTTTATTGTTTTTTCATTTTTACACGAAATGAAATCAAGTCCAAAAGAAGAAGAAAAAATAATATCAGAAGGAAAGCAATATGTGAAAAACAATTTCAATCAAAATGTTTCAATTACGGGTTCTTTCTACGACAATATGGGGAATTTTAATTTTGACTATGCAGCAAAAGCACATGATAAACAAAATGATGTGGATTTTCTTGTTTATTACAACGCAGATACCTCACAAATGGAAGATACATATATTTCCGAAAAATGGACAAAAGAAACAAAAGATGATTTATCTTCTATTGTACATGAAACATTTTCTAAAATTGATGAATGGTCTGTTTATTATGATGACAACGTTGGATTCATCTATGATGTGTCGCCTTCGAGCAAAAAAACATATACAGATTACGACGTAAAACCTGTCATTAACATTAAAGTTCCTCGAAAAGTAAGTGAAAAGGATCCTGAAAAACTCGAAGCATTGCTTTCTTATGCAAAAGATACTCTTGGAATGAAACATGCTACTTTTGTATTGGAATATAGTGATCGTACCCCACGACTAAAGTCGGGGGCTTCCTTTCTTGCTATGACTCCGCTTGAATCAAGTATAGTTCCTTCAAGAAGAAACGACTTGAACAGAGGCAAAGATAAGGCAAGCAACATCTATAAAAAATACAGTTCTATAGAAGGGCAAGATCAATGCCGACTACGCCGTCAGTTCACGGCGATACTTTTGATACCATACTGGCTGTTGAAATTTAACTTCAACCGATTTCACTGCCATAGGAAATTTCTTACGGGCAATGTTTTGAGAACCGTTCACGTCTCTGTGAATTTCTGTATTGTGTACAGAACATTTGAAATTACGTCCATTCGCTTTGTGTCTTCCACCACAAAATGGACAGTCTTGTGAGGTATAAGCTTCATTAACAAAATCAATTTCGATTCCTTTTAATAAAGATTTATACTTTAGTTGTTGTTTAATTTCGCCATAAGACCATTGAGACAATTGTTGTCTTCTTTTTTTAGTTGTTTTAGCTTTTTTCTTTGCATTCTTTTTCGTTGATTTTTCAATCCCTTGTGGATTACCAACGACAAAGTTAGTGACATTTTCTTTTTCAAGAAACTCTACCACTTCTTTAGTTGTTTTATGATACAAATATTGAAGTTGTTGTTCTGATTTTTCTTTTAAACGCGCTTTAGCACGATTATATTTTTTCCATTGTCTTGAACCTTTTTTACAATGAGACATTTTTTTACTTAATTCAGCAAGTGCTTTTGAACGCCATTGTTTAATAGAGCGAATGGCTCTTCCAGAGATAATTAATGCTTTATCTTCTGTTGAAACAGCAATTGAATGGATTTCACCTAAATCACCGCCAGCTACTTTAAAACTATTCGTATTTGTTTGCTCTTGAACTTCAACAGAATAATGAAACCAATATGAACCTTTTTTCCATACAATCTCTGCATACGAAATAGAATCTACTGTAGAAGGCAATAAATTAGGAATTTCAATATAATCTTTCTGTTTTGGAACCGAAGAAAAAAGAACTTTATCTTTTTTTGTTAATTTCTTTTTATTCATACGGTTTGTTAATGAAACCAATGAAAAAGAAGAAGAATAATCACTATTTTTTAAAACGATGACATCGTTTTGGAGTTCTAAACTACTTTGTTTATACGGAATACAAAAGAACTTTTTATATTTCCAAGAGTATTGAATCTTTTTATTGCTTTTTCTGTTTTCTTTTGCAGATTTGCGATTTTGTTCGTATTTAGCAACGATTGCTTGAACCGTTTGCGAAGATAAATCATAGGTGTTTTTTGTATAGGTTTCTAAATCACCTTTAGAAAGCCATTTTTTTCTCGTTTTATAGTATTGATTTGCATATTGAATAACATGTGTCCAGACTTTCCCCGATTCTAATTGTTTATTTCTCAATGAACTGTACAATTCTTTTTCATAGGGAATTTTAAATTTATGTGTTACTTTCATCCGTCTCACCTCCTCAAATTCTATTATCTCACATATTGGGGAATTATAAACCTTTTTTAAGAAAAAACTAAAAAAATTTTTCTTGAAATGTTCTTCAAACTTCTAAAAAAGCAAATTCATCCCCATGTCTAAAGCCAGGGGCTTTTCTTTGCTCTCTTTGGTAAAAAAGGTGTACCACTTGAAGATGAAATTTTACGTAAAGAATTTTAAAACATCCTTTTAGGGTGTTTTTTTTGACTTTTACAAAAACATGCATAAAATGCATGTTAAATGAGGTGATAAAAGTGGAAAACAAAATAAAAGGCGGGTTATACGGATTTTGTATTGGAGACGCATTAGGTGCGCCTGTAGAATTTATGTCAAAAAAATGGATAAAAAAACGTTACGGGTATATTTCAGATTATAAAAGCGGTTTTTTTACAATCCCCTATTTTTTAAAACGCGCAGGAACAGGAACAGATGACACACAGTTTATGCACGCATTATCAAACGGATTGCTGAAAAATCCTAGCGATCCATACCAATCAATCAGTCATGAATTTAATAAACTTCGTTTATTCCCTTTGTTTATTGGAAAAACGTTATTATATGATTTTTTCTTTTATTTCGGTAATTGGAATGCGACAGCTCGATTTGTAAATGGTCTTTTACGTGGAAGAACCGCTGGGAACGGTGCTTTAATGCGAACACTTCCTATTTCATTTATGTATAAAAGTTTAGAAGAAATAGAAGAAAAAAGTGTGTTACATGCACGAATGACGCATTGGAATGACCTTTCCAACGAATGTTGCATAGTGTATAATAAAATAGCTTTTTATTTATTGCAAGGAAAATCTATTCAAGAAGCCATTTCTTTAAGTGTCGAAGGAACTTGCGTCGAAGATTATTCGATCGAAGGAACGATACCTAACGGCTATTGTGTATATTCATTAATTTGGACCATTCATTGGTTATTGCATACAAATTCTTTTGAAGAAGCTGTATTAGCTGCGATTAATGAAGGCGGGGACAGCGATACAATCGCTGCTCTTGTTGGAGGACTTGCAGGTATTTATTATGGGTATGAATCTATCCCTGAACGGTTTCTTCAAGGATTAAAACGAAAGAAAAAAGTTGAACAGTTAGCAAAAGGTTTTTTACAAAATATTCAAAAAAATACATAAATATATTTTTCGGAGGGATTTTTCTTGCTAACTGAACGAATGAAAGCGAACCAGTTGTTAGATTTGCTAAGTCGTATTGCCCTACTAAAAAAATTAAAAGAAGAAGATAAAGAATGCGAACAAAAAACGATAGAATCAATTACAGAATTACTAACGAAACCGCCACTTTTTTCAGGAATTGATAGTGAAACGTTTATAAAACGCGTGACAAATGAAACCGAAACATGTCGAAGTGAAATTAACGAATATATAAAAAAACTGCCTAGTTAAGCAGTTTTTTCTTATTTTATGGTAAAATAAGAAAAAATGATGTATAGAAAGGAACGAATTTATGAATCTCTTATCATTTAAACCTGAAGAATTTCACGTAGCCGACGCAAAAACTCATCCAAAAATGAATATGTATTATTACACCTTTCATTCCAATGAAGATGGTGAAAATATAGCCATTGAATTTTGTGTGCATTTTGAAGAAAACGAGATCAACGTGCTGAGAGTACTTCAAATGAACAAGTATAAACGTCAATTGTTCGATCATAGCAAAACACCTCAATTATTACTTCAAATGACATGGAAACGTTTCTATCAAACGCATAAAAACGATGCCAAAATGAAAGATATTCGATTAAAAGAATTATTTTTAAAAAAATAGTGAAAAAAGGATGATGTAACGATGGACAAAAGCAAATTGTTAGATTTATCTGGCATTACTGAAGTAATTGAATTAACCAATACTACTTTTCTTCATCCAACAATCCAAGATGAGCGAAATTTGTATATGGTTCAATATTACGATGAACAACGATTAGTTGCTGTTCGCGAAAGAGAGATGAATAATTCAGATGGCTCGGAGTGGACTTATCCTGGACAAACGAAAGTTTGTGCTTACCTTTTATCGGAAGATGAAGATGAATTAACGTGGTATTATCTTGAAGATATTGAAAAATAAAAAACGTCCTATTAGACGTTTTTTTTAAATTTTCATTGCAATGCATAGCATTTCAATTGCACATAATCCTACTAACGGTAAAGCTAACAAACCGAGAACAGTATAAGCAATACTAATGACCTTTCCTTCACCCTTTCGTAATTTATATAATACTAAATATACACCGACACATAGCAACCATATACCTAAATACATTAATGAAAGATGCAACATTTGTTTCACTCCTTTTTATGTCACCTTCCCCCATTATAAATGCAAAGAAAGAATTTCTTCTAAAAAACGCGATTTTTTTTTACACTTTTCGATTTTTTTCATTATAACCTCAGTAGAAAATGAAAAGTTTTAATTACTGGGAAAATTGAAACTTAACATATTCAACTTTCTACGAGGAGGAATGTTAAAATGAATATTTTAAAAAAATGCGCAGTAATTACGTTAAATCTTTCATTGTTAGCGATGCCGCTTCAGGCTTTTGCAGCAGCAACAGAACCTGTTACAATGGAAAATGTCATTATCACATTTAAAGATAAAGTTGATCAAAATGTACTTCAAAGCATCACATCTACACAAGGAAAAGTCACATTTAAACCAGAAGAAGTTCATTCTATTTCGGCTACGGTACCTTCTAATACAATTGATCGTTTAAGCAGTTATCCTAGCGTTAAAGCAATTGAAAAAGATACCATGATGATGGTTGTTAAATCTCAAACACAAGATTGGGGAATTGAAAAAACAAATACGCCTAAAGCGTGGAACTTAAATTATACAGGAAAAGGAATTAAAGTAGCCGTGCTTGATACAGGAATTGCTACACACAGTGATGTATATGTATCAGGAGGTGTGTCTTTTGCTCCTTATACGACTTCTTATAACGATGATAATGGACATGGAACACATGTAGCAGGAATTATCGGAGCAGAAAACAATGACCAAGGAACTGTTGGTGTAGCTCCAGACGCAGAACTTTACGCAGTAAAAGTTCTTGGATCAAACGGCTCTGGTTATACATCAGATATTGTTTCAGGTATTGATTGGGCAATTGCTAATAATATGGATATTATCAACATGAGCCTTGGTACTCAAACAGAATCTCTTGCTTTAAAAGATGCTGTAACACGTGCAATCAATAGTGGAATTGTCGTTGTTGCTGCAGCAGGAAATGATGGAAATTCTCTTGGAACAGGAGATACAGTTGATTTCCCTGCTCGTTATGACAATGTAATTTCAGTTGCAGCGATTGACAGCAATAACAATAAAGCTTATTTTTCATCAGCAGGACCAAGTGTCGATGTAGCAGCCCCTGGCGTTTCTATTTACAGCACGCTTAATACAGGCGGTTACGGATACATGCAAGGAACTTCTATGGCAAGTCCTTATGTAGCTGGAGTATTAGCTCTTTATAAAGAAGCTTATCCAAATTATAGTGCTACACAATTAGAAACACTATTAAAAGAAAATGCTATTGATCTTGGAACAGTTGGAAAAGATAATTTATACGGTTATGGTCTTGTTCAATCACCGACAGTTCAAGGAACAGCTGAAGTACCTGTGGCACCAGCAACACCACTTAATTTTAAAACAACTGATGTAGCGATTAATTCAATTTCTTTATCATGGGACGCTTCTGATAACGCGAAAAGCTATGAGTTAAAACGAAACGGCGTAACTATTTATTCAGGAAGCAATACATCTTTTGTAGATAGTAAGTTAACGCAAGGAACTACTTATACATACACAGTAGTAGCTAAAAATATTGGCGGAAATAGTGCAGCAGCTTCTTTAACTGCAACAACTAAAATGCCTGCTTTAACACCTGTTGTTACCTTTACTGCTACACCTAGTACAAACAGTGTATCACTTAAATGGAGTGCAGTAGTAAATGCAACTTCTTATCAAGTGAAGCGAGACGGAGTTGTTATTTATGATGGACCTGCTACTAGTTTTGTCGATACAGGATTAACAGGAGCTACAAAATATACATATGAAGTAATTGCTGTGAATCTGTCTGGAACAAGTACTCCAACAACTAGACAAACAACAACAACACCTGAATCACCAACAAACTTGGTGGAAACGCACACATCTACTACCGCTCAATTAACGTGGAATACTGTAAATGGAAGTACGTATTATCAAGTCAAAAACAATAAAACAGGTGCGATTGCATATAAAGGAACAAATCCTTATTTAAATCTAAGTGGATTACTTTCAGGTATTGAATATTCTTTCTCTGTTTATGCAGGAAACGCAAGTGGATTAAGTCAACCCGTTAGTACAACATTTACAACAACACCTACTGCACCAACAACACCTATTTTATCAGGAAGTAGTGCAACTCAAACAAGCGTAACATTAGCATGGAAAAGTATTTATAATGCAAAATTATATGAAGTAAAACGTGACGGAGTAACCGTTTACCAAGGGACGAACTTATCGTTCGTTGACAGTGGATTAACACCTGGAAAATCTTATACGTATAGCATTATTGCTAAAAATGATGTTGGAAACAGCGCAAGTTTAACGCTTACAAAAACGACAATTCCCGCAACGCCAACAGGATTAAAAGGAACGCCTACTACAACAAGTGTCAACCTTTCGTGGAATGCGGTTCAAGGTGCTACTTATTATCAAGTTAAACGAAACGGCGTATTAATTTATCAAGGTCCAAATACTAGTTTTAACAACACAGCACTTCTTTCAGGAACAGCCTATCAATATACTATTCTTGCAGGAAATGCTTCAGGAGCGAGTCCGATTTCAGCTGTAACAACTGTTACAACGATTCAAGCTCCTCCAACAACTCCTGTTTTAGGAGGAAGTAGTGCAACTCAAACAAGCGTAACACTTTCATGGAAAAGCATTTACAATGCTAAATCATATGAAGTAAAACGTGACGGAGTAACGGTTTATCAAGGGATGAACTTATCGTTCATCGATAGCGGATTAACTCCTGGAAAAAGTTATACATATACCATTACCGCGAAAAATGAAGCAGGAACTAGCTCAAGTTTAACAGTTGCAAAAACGACAATTCCGTCAACTCCGACAGGATTAAAAGGAACACCTACAACAACGAGCGTAAATTTATCATGGAATGCAGTTCAAGGAGCTACTTATTACCAATTAAAACGTAACGGTGTACTTGTTTATCAAGGAACAAATACAAATTTTAATAATGTTTCTCTTTTATCAGGAACAGCTTATCAATATACTATTTTAGCTGGGAATGCATCAGGAGCGAGTTTGATTTCACCTGTAACAACTGTTACAACGATTCAAGCTCCTCCAACAACTCCTGTTTTAGGAGGAAGTAGTGCGACTCAAACAAGTGTAACACTTTCATGGAAAAGCATTTATAATGCTAAATCATATGAAGTAAAACGCGACGGAGTAACAGTTTATCAAGGAACTAGCTTATCGTTCATCGACAGCGGTTTAACACCAGGAAAAACTTATACCTATAGCATTACAGCAAAAAATGAAGCTGGAACAAGCGCAAGTTTAACAGTAACAAAAACAACGATTCCAACAACGCCAACAGGATTAACAGGAACGCCTTCATCAAATAGCACAAGTCTTTCATGGAATTCTGTTCAAGGAGCGACGTATTATGTTGTAAAACGTAATGGTGTAACCATTTATCAAGGAAGTAACACATCATTAACTAATACAGGGTTATTAGCTGCAACAGAATATTCTTATACTGTTACAGCTGGTAATGCGTCAGGATTAAGCGCCATTTCACCAGTGGTGAAAGTAAAAACATTACAAGCGCCTCCTACGACACCTTACTTTAGTAAAGCGTTAATTACGAATAAAACGATTACGTTTTATTGGAATGGAATTTATAATGCGAAAAGTTATATTGTGAAACGAAACAACGTAATTGTTTATCAAGGAACGAACCTTTCATTCATCGATAGCGGATTATTACCAGGTCAAACCTATCTTTATAGTATTTCTGCTAGCAATGAAGCAGGAACTAGTTTAGAAAGAGGTTATTACTTCCGTACGTGTCTTTATTAAAAAAACATGCCAATAGGCATGTTTTTTATCTATAAAAAACTGTTTTTAATTTCACTTTTGGATCATTTAATACGTTATTCTGAATACTTAACATGTATTGATTTAATTCTTCATAATCTTTTTCTTCTATTTGTCGAACAAACTGCAAATGTGGAAATCCGTTTGCATAAATTGATTGATAAGGCGTTAAGCTATACCATATGCCGTGTAATAGCCAGTTTTCTTTTATATATTCATACTCCATTAACGAATAAAAGTCGTTTATTTTTAGGTGCACATACAAATATTTTTCTTTTTCTACTTTTACTACGTCAAACTTATACAAAAAAATCATCCCTCTCTTCTATTCGGAATCTTGTTTATATTATAATGGAATTAAGGAGTGATAGTATGAAAAAAGAAATGATTATTTTATATGAAGGTTCGCCTTATATACGGGAAATTGCTTGGATGAAATGGATGGAGCGAGGTTTTCATGTGCAAAAACTTTTTAGTGATTCAACAGAATCACTGGAATATATTAAAAACAATAAAATTTATTTAATCGCTATTGGCATTTTTGATGAGAAAGAAGAAATCAACTACATAAAAGAAGTCAAAAAAATCATTACAACGATAGACGTCGTTGTAATGAAAAATGAAGAAAATCCGACGTTATCAAAAAAATATCAAGATCTTGGAATCAACCATGTCGTTTCGACATATTAAAAAAGACATTCCGTTGGAATGTCTTTTTTTAGGTTAAATTGTTACATCAATAACATTAAAACCTTGTTGTTTTAATTCATTTTCAACTTCTGTCACATCTAGATGCATACAATAAACATTACTTCTATGACCTTCAGGGATCAGTTCACAAAGTTTATTAACACTTAAATGGACGTTTCCAGGATAATCTGCTTTACACGTATCTTGGAAAAATAAATCATAACCATGATTCAAATGTTTTTCCAATACATGCTCAGGAATCATATTAGCATCCCCTGAATAATAAATATGTTTATCCAATAAATCTAATTCAAATCCGAACGTTTGAAGAGCATCATCGACATGGTTTACCTTAATTGGTTTAATGCCAATGTCTCCTACTTTTGTTACTTCATTTTCATTTAGAATTTCTAAGTTGAATACAGGTTTGTTTTCCGAAGAAAGCGAGCCCATGTTAACAAGCATATTAAAAACACCGTGCGTTTCTTCAATGGCTTTTGGCACATAAACTGTTAAGCGATTTTCAAACGGGAATTTCCCGAAAAATGTTTTCATTGCAAGATCCGCTACGCCTCCGAAATGATCACCGTGCGTGTGTGTTAAAAATAAAACAACTTTTTCCACATTATCTAATACACCTGATAATAGCACTTTTCGAATGGTTGCAGAACCACAATCAATCATATATAGTGTTTTTTCTACAACGATATAGGCATTATTATTCCCTTCTTGTGCATTAAACGCTCCACCTCGACCGAAAAATCCTAACACCTGCTTATTATTGTTTGTCATCCTTGTTTCCTCCCTCAAATTTCAAAATATTTACTTTTTTATTGTACTAGAAAAAAATAAGTGATGGGAAAAAATAGAACCGCTTTTTACAAAAAGCGCCAAGTATGCTATACTAGTGTTAGAAAAAATAATTTACAACCATCCATAATTATGTATAATAACTTCCAACCAAAAATTAGGAGGAAGATGAGAAATGTCCATTAACGTTGAATGTATGAAGCACTTTACAATCTCAAAAAAAGAAAACGATGAAAATTATGAATTAATTATCGATCCAGTTGATGTAATTTCAACGGAGTGGAAAATCGTATGTATGAATGACATATCAAAATTTTTAAAGGAGAATATTCCAAATGAAGAGGATGTTTTAATGCTTCTTCCTACGTATTTAGGCTTATCTAGTTACGATAATATGTATCCAGAAGATAAAGTATTCTTTAGTAATCTTTCATCTCCTGAAACATGTCTTTCAATTTTAAAAAAATACGATTTAATTGAAAAAAGTAAAATCATACATCCTAGTATCACCCCTCATTTAGAATGGTTGAAAAACTATTGGATGCAAGGTTATACCATTGTATTTAATGGATCAAAACGAGCTATTACAGTATAAAAAAACATGATGAACTCATCATGTTTTTTCTTTTTTGTCATAAACTTTACAGTAGATGAAAAATTCTGAATTATTTTTCATTTGCACAAAGGAAGTTCTATTCGTTAACCGTATTAAACAAACAATAACGAGAAAGGAGAGGAGAGACTTGGCAAAATCAAATCGTGGTAAATCATTAAAAAAACTTCCATCAAGAGGAAGAGGTACATGTCCTCTTTGCGGGAAAACACGTATTAAACTTCTTTATACGTATGTAGGAGAAGATGGACAAAAGAAAGTTTGCAAACAATGCAATAAAAAATAAAAAAGAAGCGATATCGCTTCTTTTTTTGAATTATATTATCTTTTCAAAATAAAAGTTTTATTCTTGCTTTTTGAAGTTCTTTTCGATGCGTTGTCGTTAATAAGTGAGAATATTCTTTTAAATACCATTCGATCATATCATGTTTTTTATATTCAATCATGGAAGTAATAATACTTTTTTCGTTTTTAGAAATACGATTAATATCTGCTCCGTGTTTAATTAAAAGTGTTATTACATCTTTACGCTGTGCATTGGTTGCGAAAATTAAAGGCGTTCCTCCGTAGTCACTTTCTGTATGCACATATGCTCCTTTTTCTAATAAATAATAAACGATATCAATACCTGCTTTCATACATGCAAAACATAAATTCTGTCCTTTCTTGTAATTAGGGTTAGCTCCATACTCAAATGCCATTCTAACAAGTGTAGGTTGATTATAAGATACGGCATGAAAAGCAAATTCATTAATTTTTTGTCGAGAATATTTGTTATTTCTTAATGATTTCAACCATAACTTTGCCATTTCATCCAAATGATTATAAACCAACGAATGCGGCAAGTGATCAGGTGGTTCATAAATGGTTAATAGTCTTTTAAATTCTTTGCTGTTACATTCATACATTGCGTTCTCAAACGCTTCTTTATTTTGCATGTTTCTCATCCTTTTTTAAAATAATAAGTTCAAACGTGATTTTTGAAGTTCTTTTCGATTTTTTTCCGTAAATAAATCGCTATAATGTGTTAAAAACCAAGTCATCATGTCTTTTTTCCGATAAAGAGACATTTGTGTGATAATACTTTTGTTTGTTTTAGATTGATAATTTACATCAGCACCTTGTTCAAGTAAGTACGTAATCATTTCTTTTCGTTCATTTATAACCGCTAACATTAAACCTGTTTCGCCAAATTCATTTTCAGCATGAATCTGCCCACCTTTTTCAAGTAATAATTTTACTATATCAAGGTTTCCATTCATGCAAGCCATACGCAAAAGGACACCATGTTGATAATCAATATCTGCTCCGTAGTCAAATGCCATTTTTACAAGATTTACATTCCCAGAAAAGATAGCTGTGTAGGCGAACTCATTGATTGATCTAATGGCTTTTTTATCTTTACTTATATATTCCAACCACAAACTTGTCATTTCTTCCAGATTATCTTGTGCAAGAGTAGAAGATAAATAAGTAGGTGTTTGATATTGTATTAATAACTGTTTAAATTCTTCTGTATTCTTTGATTTTATAGCTCTTTCAAACGCTTCATCATTGTGTATGCGTTTCATAGACTTCATTCCCATCTTTTTGGGTTTTTTGATAAATCTCGATCATTTCTTTTGCATAAGAAAAAGCATCTATTTCTGTTACTCGTTTTTCATAAGGAAGTTTTTTATCACTGATAAAATGATGACGAAAAGAAAGATCTTGATCTTGCATCACATGTCGCAATTCATGAAAAAGTGTTTCCATCACTTCTAACCACTGGTCATACACAAAAATAAACACAATTCCTACTTCTCTCCAATAAATTCCTGAAGCAAATTGTAAACATTCCGCTTCTTCTTCACCAAGAGCTGAAACAATTTTATTTGCATCACATGTATCGCAAAATATAATAGGAATATCTAATTTTTTATTTATCATAGTAAATACACTTTGATGTAATTCTGCTAAATCCCAGAGTAATTCTTCATCTAATGCATACCAATTTTGATAGTGTTGAACGATTTTTCCTTCTAAAATATCATCAAGTTTTTTCATTCCTCTCTCTCCTTTTTTTGTTTTATTATATCATGTTTTTTAGGTTTTTTTATTTTTAAAAAAAAGATAAAGAAAAAGGAGCTGACGATATGATTGAAATTATAAAAGAAAAGACAGAAGAAGGAAATACATTAGTTTTTGGAGAAGACCCTCTCGCTCGAGAAGGCATAACAAAATATGAAATCCTACAACAATTAAATCAAAAAAAAGAAGTCATGATCTTTGATTTTGATGGGAAATATACAGAATTTGTACGTTCCTTAAAAGGAAACGCGATAGAAGTGAAAGATGGTTCATTACTCAATCCTTTAGAACTATTCCCAAAAGACGGAGAAACACTTTCTGAACGATTTACTTCTCATATGCTGAATATTTTTTCGTTTCTTAAAACACTTTTTTCGAACGAATCTTTAGCTAAAACACATATCGATGCTTTAGCTAAAATGTATAACCATATGGATTTAATCAAAAAAATAAGTCCTTCCAAACGAAAGTTTCCAACATTAAAAGAATTAGATCCAACTTTGTTTCCTTTAGAAACATATAAAGAACAAATTGACACTTTTTCATCAGGGAAAACAATAATTCATAAGCATTTTAATGCAGGTTCCAAATCTTTACGCTCTATTTCTTTTCAACATGTTCCTTCTCATTTAAAATCGGTTATTGTTCATGCATATCTTTCTTATTTTTTAAATGTTTATACCCATGGAAAAAAGGAAGATTATTATCTTGTTTTTGATGATATTACGCCTCTTGTTCAAGAAAAGGAACTGGAAGAATTAATGAAGACTTATCTTTTTCGTCATCGTTTTTCCATTCGAAATGTGTTTTTTACTTGTTCTTCACTAAAAACATTTTTTTCTAATGCAGAAAGATTACTTGCTTTTACATCCAATAAAATTGTTTTTCGATTAAACTCCGCAGATTCAGATGTTTTTAAAGAAATGTTCGGAAAAGATACCATGTACATAGATATGGCGCGCGTTAGAAATTTTGGTGCTGAGTGTTATCTTGGAGACGTTAGAATGTTTTATGAATTCGATCAAAAAATAAGAAAAATTCAAGACATTGAACGCTTTTTCTCCTATCGAAAAAATGCTTCTACTGGTTCATCGTTGGAAGGACTCGTAGAATATTTTGATTTTTCTTCTGAATTAGCATTTGATTCTTTTTTGGGTTCAATCAAAGGATATTATATCAATGGGCGTTCCGCTCAATCATTTCTAAGCGAAGCTGCACATTCAAAGAGAAAAGTGAGAATTAAAATCGATTATATTTAATGAAAAATGCTTACAACATGTAAGCATTTTTTTGGTATAATAAAGAAAAAAGTTGGGAGAGATGAGGATGAAAGGGCTAGTTGTTAAATCACCATGGATTGATCTTATTTTGGAAGGAAAGAAAACATGGGAAATTCGAAGTTCAAATACCACAAAGAGAGGGAAAATTGCGCTTATTAAAAGCGGTTCTGGGTGTATTTATGGAACTATTAATGTGGTAAGTTCGTTCCCTATTGATGCAACAATGTTTAAGAAAAATCAACAGTTACATCAAATTAAAGAAGTTTTTTCGAGTCTTTCTTATAAAAAACCTCATGCTTGGGTGTTTGCTAATCCTGTTCTTTTTGAAAAACCTATTCCTTATACACATCCACAAGGTGCTGTCATTTGGGTTAATTTGGACGGGATAATATAATGAATATTAAAAAAAGATTTTTTTCAGAAATTCATGTTAATGATCCGTTTTTCGATTCGTTAAAAGAAGATTATCCTTGTTTCCAAACATGGTTTGAAAATAAAAAAATGGAAACTGCTTATATTTATACTGAAAAAGGGAAGATTCTTGCGTTTATGTATTTAAAAATAGAAGAAACTCCTTGCCCTTTCATTACCCCACCATTTTCATCTTCTAAAAAGATGAAAATGGGCACATTTAAAGTATGTAAAGAAAGAATAGGACTTGGAAAAAAATTATTAGATATTGCTATAAATGAAACTAAAAAACAACATAGTACTGAATTATATGTAACTGTTTATCATACGAAAAAACATCATCAAAAATTGATTTTATTTCTTGAAAAACATGGTTTTATCTTTCACGGATATAAAAATAAAGAATTCGTTTATCGAAAGGATGTTTCAAATGAGTAAAACAGAACCGATTATTATTAAACATTTGGTGCAGGATGAAGGTGTTGTAGCAGGTCATTATCATATCAAACATATTAATCGCTCACATTTTGTAGAAGTTCCTGTTCATTTTGAAGGACTAGGATTTGTTTCCGCACGTTTTTTTGGAAAAGAAGCGGAACGATTTGTGGAAAAAGTAGAGTATGCTCCTGATCATGGAAAAGGGATTCGTCTTTTCTTTAATGGAGAAATAAAAAAACACGATAAAGCAAAAGGATTGCTTGTGCAATTTTTTGCAGAATAAATAAAAACATTCGTCTTAAGACGAATGTTTTTTTACTATCTTTTGTTCAAGAAGTTCTAGTTTTTCTTCTTTTATTCTTTCCATATTCATAGAAATAGACATGATACGTTCTTCCAAAACAGACATTGTTCGTTTTATGTTTTCTTTGTTACTTTCTTTGCTTTCATCTGAAAAGGAAAGATAAACATCTTTTAATTCTTTTAAATCAGCAGGAATGGACGAGACAAGTATATGTTTATCTTCTAATGACAAAAGAGAATCATTTTTTCGTACAATGATATGAGAAAATTTCATCACTTCATTGATTTTTTGCACAATTTCATCTTGATTTTCGACATTATCTTCAATTACTTCAGGATGTTTAAGAATAGGTTTATCTTTATTTTCATGTTCTAAAATCATTTCTTTTAGTGATTCTAAAATTGCATTCCCTTGTTCTTTACAATATTTTCTAGCATCCTCATATAAATAATTTCCAGAAATAGTGTTTTGTTCTCTATTGTACACAAATTTAGCAACATGACCTGACCATGGTCCATAATTAAACTCATAATCTACGTAAAAATCATCTTCTCTTCGTTTAATTTCTAAAGCACTGCTATTTGAAGATAGTTTTTTTGATTCAATAATGCGCACTAATTCGGTAAAATCTCTTTGAACACCTTTTATATTAGATTTATGAGTAAAATGTTGTAAAGTTACAAATAAAAAATACCCAAAGAAAAGGATAGCAGGAAATAAAAACCACGAATAATTGTTATTTGTCATAACAACTCCAACCCATGAAGGAATCAAACTTAGTAAAGGAAGTCCTATTGAAAGCGCAATTTTATCTTCTTTCGCTGTGTATTGATTATTAAGTTTCGTTAAAAACATAAAAACACTCCTTTTTAACATTTTTTTTGATTTTAATACCTTAATATAAAACTATATTTTTTCTTTCTATTTTCCTTTATTAATTATGTTTACATAAAACAAAAACATTCATTTCACAATGAATGTTTTTTTAATATTTTCTCTTTAATTACATGTAATTTTTCTTGTTTCATTTTTTCCATGTTCATTGAAATGAACATGATACGTTTTTCTAAAACGGACAATGTTTCTTTTATGTATTCTTTGTTACTTTCTTTGCTTTCATCTGAAAAAGATAAATAAACATCTTTTATTTCATTTGCATCTGCTGGAATTGATGAAATAAGTGCATGTTTATCTTCTACTGATAAAAGACTTTCATTACATTTTGCAATCGCATGCGATTTTGTAATTAAATCGTGAATTTTTTGAATGATTTCATCTTGATATTTTATTTCCTTCTCCATGGATTCAAGATGCTCAATCATGGATTCTCTTCTATTTTCACGTTCTAAAATCATACACTTTAAAGATTCTAAGATTTCGTTTCCTTCTTTTTCAAAATATTTTTTAATGTCTTTGTAATTGCCGTATGAACCAGATATTTCTTTTTTTTCTTTATCATATTCAAGGCTTAGAATCAAAGGAAAACCTTTCGATATTCTTAGTTTATACCAAGCATAATATTCATCTTCAATTCGTTCAATTTGTAAATTACTACTTTTTGAAGATAATTTTTGAGAATTGATAATTTTTTTTAATTGAATAAAATCTTTTTCAATGGATTCGATTATTCTCTGATGTCCTGAATGCATAATTCTGTTGTGAATACCTACAACTACAAAAAATAACGTAGGAATCAACATCATTAGATAATTATTATGCGTGACTGAAGAAATCAGAAAAGAAGACAATGTGCTCACGAATAAAGCAAATGTGCTTATTGCATATTTATCACCTTTTGTTCCATATTTTCTATTCAGTTTTGTTAAAAGCATAAATTTTCTCCTTTATTATTCTTTTTCATAATACAATTATAAATGATTCCAATAGGTAAAAACAATAGAAAGTCTATACAAATAATCAAAAAGAACCGTTAGGTTCTTTTTCTTTTTTTATATCTGGCATCTAGTTCACTTTCATCAAAAGGTTCAATTCTTCCCTTATCAAATTGAACATCATATTTATTTTCTTTGTATAAACTTGTTACATACCGATTAACAATTTTTCCTTTTTGACCTAATAAATCTTGAATATAATATGTGTCCGTTTCGATTGATTTTATGATACGAACTGTTTGTCCAATTTCATAATCAAACTCTTTTTGAGCAGGTCTTGCATACAATTCTTTCATTTTTTCTACTATATCCATCTTTTCCAACCTCATTCCCTTTTCTTTCATTATACTTGATTTTTCTTTTAATTAAACTATAAGTTTACTAGGAGGTGTTCCATATGTATCGAAAAAATGTAACATTTGGTGAAAAAATGAAATTAATTTTTTTAAATAACTATACTTTAGCTGGTCTTTTTTTCGTTCTTTGTATGGCTATTATCTTTTTTATGGTAACAGGTAATACAATATTTCACAGCTTCGATTTTTTAAAGAACAAGGAAACAGTTTCTGGAAAAATCAGTTCTATAACTCGAACAGACACATATCATACACACCATATACGTAAAAATCATCATTATGATGAAGATGAAAAAGACTATATTTATAAATACAAATTCGGTTATCGTGTAGATGGTAAATCGTATAAAGCTATAAATTATGGAGAAAACCTTTATCAAGAAAAACAAACGGTGAAAGTCACCTATTTTGTAAATGACCCTTCTTCCGCAAAAGTTGATCAATTATTTTTTTCTAAAAAAGGTATCATCCCTTTCTTTCTTTTTATCATTTTATTCTTTTTTCTTTTATTAAGCATTTATACTTTTTTTTATGGTGTTAAAAAAGGACTTCACTATGTATTTTTATTTAAAAACGGCGTTTTCACATCTGCTAGAGTGATAAATAAACTAAGAGAAGTACAAGAAAGTCGTAATAATGGAAAAGTAAAAAGCACATATACCTTTACTTATACCTTTGAATTTCAAGATCAAATAGGACAAACCTACGTTTTTAAAGAAAAGTACAATGAAGATCTTTTTTTCGAAGATCAAACAGATATTAAAATTATTTACGATCCAAAAAATCCTTCTGATGCTGTAACAACAAGTTCTTTACCCATCAAAATAACGAAATAAAAGGCGATAAGCCTTTTTTTCGTTGTATAATAAAGATGTATTAAACAAGAAAAGGAGCGATATTTATGGGAATCGGTGGAAAAGGAAGCGGATTAGGTTGGTTATTATATGGTTTAGAAACGGAGTTTGATGCATTAAAAAATGTAACAAAATATCCATTTCGCCAAGCATTGCGTAAAAACTATCAAAAAAAATATAATGAAGAGTCATTGTTTTCATCATTCACACATGATATGCGTGATATATGCTTTTGGTCACGACATTATCAAAATCTATACTGGGGAGCTGGGAATTTTCTTCTTTTATTAACAGAAGCATATCGCGCTAAAGGAAAACGAGTGAAATTTATTACAACAGGTCAACAACATGACACAGGTCGTTATTTTCAGCATCACCTCGATTTAAACATAACTAAAATTGATAACGATGATTCAGAAATGTTTGAATCAAAAATTCAAACATTTCTGGAAGAAGATCATGATGTCTTAAGTTTAAATGGTTCAACAAAATATTCAGTTACTTTTTATTATAACATCATAGAACATTTAGCTCATTTAGAAAAAGACCCGAATACCATTTATTTAGCCTATTGTCTTTTCGTTGACAAAAAACAAGAAAAAGCCATGAAACTAGCAAAAGGAAATTTACCTATTCGATTTATCTTTCCAGAACCTGATTTAACTTTTTCTTTAGAAAAAATGAAGGAACAAGATTTAAACATTTTAATTCCCTATTACGGCGAAAAAAATACATTAGATAGTTCCCATGATTTAACTGTGACAATGCAAGCTTTTGCTGAGATTCCTCAGTGGGTATTTGAAAAAGATTATTATGCGTATTTACACTTTATTTACCGAGACAACAACCATTCAGGTTTTTATTTTATGGATAACAAAGAAAAAAAAGATAGTTAACCTAAAAAAGACATGGATTTCCATGTCTTTTTTTCTTAATCATCATTTTCTTCGTCTGCAGCAACCGCTAAAATCAGCGCTTGTTTAATGTTAATATGTTTATTATCTTTTACCGTCATTTTATATTCTGTTTGTGTAAAACGGAATTGTTTTTTAATATCATAGGTTTCTTTGTCATCTTTATCGTAAATCACAAACTGACTAAGTAGTCGAATCGCTTTTCCTTTTAACATTCCAAGTTCTTTTTTGTCTTTATCAAACAAATGAAATTTTGTTCCCCAACTGAAAAACTCTTCTGTCACATATCCTGTTTCTTTTTGATCTGGCGTTAGTAATACGCCTGCGCGATCAAATTTTAAACTTCCTTTTTTTAATGGAAACTTCTTTCGACCTTCTTCAATTAATACATCATTTCCTTTTGGATCTTTTAATGTGTAAACGTCACCAAATACAGGAAATGCTTTCCCTTTTAATTTGGCAACCACTTCTCCATCTACTGCTACGATGTATTCTTTCTTAATATCAATTGGATCTTTCATTAACGTTAATTCTTTTGCATTTTCTAATTTTTCTTCACATTTTGTTTCGCACACATGTTTAGATAATTTGGAAAAATTTCCTTTCCCTACAAATGCAAAACTCAATAACGCTACAATGATTACACCATACATAATAAGTTTCCCCATCTTCATTCCACCTCTTTAGATATATTTTCCGTGATTACAGTATATGCCTTTTCTTTTTCTTGTCAAACAGAAAAAACATCCGTTAGGATGTTTTCATTTCTTTTCCGTCATAACTAAAGACCACTTTTTTCTTCTCTACTATCGTCTCAAGATGAACAGGTCGATTCCATAATTGATATACATTTGGAAGCGTATGTTTTACGTATTTCACATCGAGTTCCGTTCCTTCAAATTTATGAAGCAAATACAATTCGCGGTTTTGATTATAATCGCCATCTTTCACCACAATATAAGGAAACCCTCCATTGGTGCGTTGGTTAATAATGGCTTGTTTAATTTCCTCACATTCTTTAGAAGAAACATGATAATCTTTTCCTTGTTTTTGGAACGTATAAAGATCCATTTCTTTAATGACATCTTCATTTAAATAGTTTCGAATAAATGAAATATCATTATTCATTTCACGTACATCAAAGATAAAATCTCGTCCATATTTTTTATCCAAATCTTGAAAAATTTTCACGCCCATCAAATACGGGTTTAGACTTGTTGGCGAAGCTTGAATAACACCTGCATTCATTTGAGCAAACTCCACACTTTCTGCTTCCGTTAACTCTAATTTTCTCATAATCTCCAGATGCCAAAACGTTGCCCATCCTTCGTTCATAATTTTTGTTTCAATTTGAGGATAAAAATAAAGCATTTCTTCACGCATGATGTGCAGCAATTGTTGTTGCCATTCTTCTAAATAAGGATTGTTCATCAACATATATAGCAACAAATCTTTGTATTCTTCTTGAGGTTGTTCATATGATTTTCCGCCACATGTTACATTAGGATCCACATGTTCTTGAATCGATAAAATGGCATCAATGAACTGTTCAACAGGTTTGACTCCGTGTTCAAATTCCATTTCTTTAATTTGCTCCGCATATAGCGACATACGATCAATCATATCGCGATTCGTTGGAGCGAAATAAGCATTTTTCTTAAAAAAGTCTGAGTGTCCTAGTACGTGGGCAACAATTAATTTATTTTGCAATAAATTATTGTTTTCAAGTAAAAACGCATAACACGGATCAGAGTTCACTACTAATTCATAAATTTTACTCATATTAAAATCATACGACATTTTCATTTTATGATACGTTTTCCCAAAACTCCAATGAGAAAAACGAGTAGGCATCCCGTATGCACCAATCGAATATAAGACATCCGCTGGACAAATTTCATATCGCATTGGAAAAAAATCAAGTTTACATTCTTGAGCGATCGCTGTAATATCCGCGATTGCTTTTTCTAAGGCTTGGAATTCAGATTTTTTCATGAGGTTCCACTTCCTTTGAAAAAAGTTTTTAATGCATCGAAAATATTTTTTTTATGTTGGATGACATGATGTATAAACTTTTCATGGGTAATGTGTTTGTATGCACTCATAAGCGTAGAATGACGATTATATTGATTGGCTTCTCCATACCCAAATAGGTTTACTTTTGTTAATAATTCTTCAATTAATTCGACACATTTTTTGTTATCAGAGGTTAAATTATCTCCATCTGAAAAATGAAAAGCGTAAATATTGTATTGTTCAGGCGGATATTCATTATCAATGATGTTATTTGCCAAGCGATAAACAGAAGAACAAATGGTCCCGCCGCTTTCTCCTTTTGTAAAAAACGCTTCTTCTTCCATTTCTTTTGCTTCTGTATGATGTGCGAGAAAACGAATTTCTACATTTTTATATTTTGTTCGTAAAAATCGCGCTGTCCAAAAAAAGAATGTTCGTGCAATATATTTTTCCCAAATCCCCATCGAACCCGATGTGTCCATCATGGCAATCACAACGGCATTGGTAGAAGGCTTTTCTTTGTCTTCCCATGTTTTAAATCGAAGGTCTTCTTCATTGATAGAAAGTGCCGCACTTTCTACATTTTCTTTAAATTGTCGTTTCATGCTTTCTAAGATGGTTCTTTTTTTATCAATATTACCCATAATTCCTTTTTTACGAATATCTGTAAATTCATGATGGGTATGAATCAATTGATCTTGTTTTTTATTTTGTTCTAAGTTTGGAAGTTCTAGCTTAGAGAATAATACTTCTTGCAAGTCTTCAATATCGACTTCTGTTTCAACATAATCTTCTCCCGCTTCTTCTCCTGGTCCTGGACCTTTTCCAGGTCCTTGTCCTTGCTGCCCTGCTTGTCCTTGACCATTTGCCACTTTATCTCCTACCTGGCTATCTCCTTTTCCTTGACCTACTTGTTTTTGTTTATCAAAATTATATTGAAAACGATATTGATCAAGCGAACGAACAGGAATTTTCACTTTCCCTTTTCCGTCTGACATAATAATCGATTCTTCCGTGATTAAATCCGCCACATTTTCTTTAACTGCCTCTTTTATTTTCTCTATATGACGTTCTTGATCGATAATCCCTTTTCGATGAAGCGACCAATCGCTTTCTGATAAAACAAACAACTCTTTATCCAATTTCCTCACCTCTTTAGGAAACAAGGCTCAGTTTCCTGAGCCTTATTAAATATTAACGATTTAATAAACTACCAACATAGCGAAGTAAATCATTAGCTGAAGAAGCTGTATAACCATGTTTCTCGACTAATGTCGCAACTACTTCATTTACGCGTTTCAACTGAGTTTCATCTGGTGTTGTGGTAGAAGTAGTGATTTTTACAACATCTTTTAAATCCACAAACAATTTCTTTTCAATGGCATTTTTAAGTGGTTCATGTGATTGATAGTCGAACTCTTTTCCTTTTCGTGCGTAAGATGAAATGCGAATTAAAATTTCTTTTCGGAATTCTTTTTTCGCATTTTCAGAAATTCCAATTTGTTCTTCGATCGAACGCATCAAACGCTCATCTGCGTCTTTATCTTCCCCTGTAATTGGGTCTTTTACTTTTTGGCTATTGCAATACGCTTCTACATTATCTAAATAGTTGTTAAATAAATTTTTTGCATTTTCTTCAAATGAATAAACAAATGCTTTTTGCACTTCATTTTTCGCTTTTTTATCATATTCGCCTCGTGCAACGCTAATTAAATTAAGTAATCGTTCTTTTTCTTCTTTTGTAATAGAAGCATGTTGGTCTAATCCATCTTTAATCGCTTTTAAAATATCAAGTGCATTAATGCTTGTTTTATTTCCTTTTAACAACGCTGTTGAAATACGGTTAATAATATAACGAGGATCCACTCCAAACATTCCTTCAATATCGACTGCTTTTTTCAATTCCTCTATATCTTTATCGCGGAATCCTTCCATTTCTTGTCCGTCATATAAATACATTTTCTTTAAAATATCTGCTTTCGGATGCGCTTCTAGACGTGATAAAATGGAAAACACTGCAGCTGTCCAAAGGGCATGAGGAGCAATGTGTACACCACTTACATCACTTTGTTCAATCATTTTTTGATAAATTCGTTCTTCTTGTGACACGCGTAAGTTATATGGAATTTTCATCACAATCATACGCGAATGAAGTGCTTCGTTCTTTTTATTATTGATAAAGTTTTTATACTCGGTTTCATTCGTATGAGCAATGATCAATTCATCAGCTGAAATAAGCGAGAAGCGTCCTGCTTTAAAGTTTCCTTCTTGTGTAAGAGATAACAAGTTCCATAAAAACTTTTCATCACATTTTAACATTTCTTGAAATTCCATGATTCCGCGATTTGCTTTATTCAATTCACCATCAAAACGATAAGCACGAGGATCCGATTCTGAACCGTATGTACCAATCGTTGAAAAGTCGATACTACCTGTTAATTCTGAAATATCTTGTGATTTTGGATCACTTGGTGCAAATGTTCCAATTCCTACACGTTCTTCTTCAGAAAACACAACGCGTTCAACTGGGAATTTTTCAAGGTCACCACCAAAATCTTCTTTTAAACGTAGTCGGCAAGAGGGACAAAGATTGGCATCAATTTTCACACCATATTCTTTTTCTAAATCTCCTCGAAGTGATTTTGGAATTAAATTTAATGGTTCTTCATGCATTGGGCAATCTTTTAATGCGTACACAGCACCTTCATCTGTTTTTGAATATTCTTCCAATCCTTTTTTCAACATCGTAACGATCGTCGATTTACCACCACTTACAGGACCCATTAAAAGAAGTAAACGTCGTTTTACATCCAAACGCTTTGCTGCAGGTTTAAAATATTCTTCTACTAGTGTTTCAATTGATTCATCGAGTCCGAACATTTCTTTGCTAAAAAACGCATATTCTTTTTTTCCATCTTTTTCTTCTACGCCATGACTAATAATCATGTCATACACACGTTCATGAGCAGGTTTCGCGATTTTTGGATTTTTCTTAACAAGTGCTAAATAATCTTTAAACGAACCTTCCCACTTCAACTTATCTTCTTCTTCACGATACTTTGACAGTTTGTCTAAAAATTTCATAATATTCACCCCTATTAAAATTTTCTGAAATTTTTGATTAATTTTAGTATATCAATGTGCGAGATTTTATACAAGAGCTATTGATCGTAATTTATCTCTTTTTTTAGAAAAACCTTCCGTTTTTTTAAAAAACCGTGGGATATTTTTTTACATTTTTTGCACTTGAGCTTTTTTTCGTTTTCATGGTATAATGCGGTGATTATATGTACGAAAGGTTGTCTCGTATGTACCGAAAAAAAATAGCAATTGCTACTTTTGTTTTATTTGTTTTTTCTTCTTTAAGCATCTTTGGGACTCAGCATTTAGCAAAAAGTGTTTTTGAACAACATGTTTATGCACAAAATTTAAGTAATCGTCCTGACACATTTGGTCCATATCCAACTAAAAATGTTCATTTTCCGAGTAAAGATCAAAATGTATCACTTCGCGGATGGCTTGTACCCTCAAAAAAATCAAAAAAAATTGTTATTTTCACACACGGAGTAAATTCCAATCGTTCATTCAGTCATTCCATTTTTTTCTCAAATATTCTTTATGACAAAGGAATTTCATCTCTTTTATTTGATTTTCGAAGTGCTGGAACGTCAGAAAAAAGAGAGACTCTTTTAGGAAATGGCGAAAAGCAAGATCTTTTAGGTGCCATCGCATACGCTAAAAAAATGGGTTATACCGATATTGCGATTGTTGGATTTTCATTTGGAGCTGCTGTTGCTCTTTCATTGCCAGAAGATCCTGCAGTTAAAGTCATCGTTGCTCATTCTTCCTTTACAACACTTAAAGACGAGTTTAATAATTTACGAGAAAAAGCGTTAACGAATAAAAACGTAATAGACGAAATGAGTTATTATCTTTCGATTCCTACTTCAACGGTTACATCGTTTCTTTTAAAGCAAATAGTAGATATAAGTCCTTCTTTACTTTCTTTTTTTAACGTTGATTTAAATGAAATAAAACCAATTGATAATTTAAAAAATTTAAAACATACAAAAATTTTATTTTTGCACAATGAAAAAGATCTTGTAACAGATGTATCAAATAGCAAAAAATTATATGACGCTTCCATTAAAAAAAATACAGATTTATGGATTTTTCCAGTAGAAGGTCATATTTTTATGGATCGTCCACTAAATCCTAAAGCAGATTATGAAATGTTAAGACTTGAATATTATTATTATACAGTTCATTACATTATTGCTAACTTAAATTAAAAAAAGGAGAACGGAACATGAAAACAATTATTGAAGCTATTGGATTAAAAGAAGAACATTTCATTACGGAAGTAGGTAAAGGACGAAGAAAACGTCAAAAATACGTGTTACCTACTTGTGAAATTAGCGTAAAAGAAGAAGTGAGTGAAGTATTACACAGGATTTTATTGCTAAATCAAACTACGTCTATTCGTTTGAAGCATTCTTTTAACCGCAGCGCTTTAAAACAAGTATTCACAATCAGTTCTTTCGAAAAAGAAGAATGTTTATTTTCGTTCAATGATGGATCATTAGTTGTTCGTGTAATGCCCAGAGCTTATGGAACATCCTATATTTTTGGTTATTTATGGTTTGAAAAAAATACATTGTTTTTAGAATTTGATAACGTTTTGAGTGAAGAAGTTGAAACTTTTACATTTGAATTCACATTTTAAGAAAAGATCGTCTTACGACGATCTTTTATAGTACAATTTAAATATACTATAAAAAGAAAAGGTGTGATGAAGATGTTTTTAGGTCATTTTTTAGGTCTTTTGGAAGGAATTCATACGGAAATTCATAATTTGAAAGTCGAATTAAAAGAACCAAGGCAATTAAAATTAAAAGAAAAGTATATAAAAGAATACAACAATGAAAACTTGTTTTCATTGTTCGCAGAAGATAATCGCGATATTCGCATTTATTCAAAAAACTATCACTTAATGAGCATCGGAAATGGTTTATTTCTTTCCCATTTACGTAATGCTTATCAACAAAACGGAACACAAGTAAAATTTATTTCATTTTCAAGAAATCATACGTTAGCAGGTTTTTTAAATGAACCAACCACGAACATAAATGTTCGTGACAAAGAAAACTCTGAACCATTAGTGCAAGATTTTATTGAGAAAAATCACAATGTATTAAGCGTTGATTTGTCTTCTCGTTTGGAACATAAAAGTTGTTCTTCTCTTATGTCTTCTATTCTTCAACAAATTGGTTCTCAACATGATGAAAATACCGTTTATTTGGTTTGTTCGCTATTTTTAGATGAAAAAGAAGAAAAAATGCTTACACAATTTTCGTGGCAAGATTGTTTTCGTTTTTGTTATTTTCAATCAAATGACGTGAATTCAATTAAAGAAAAACAAGATCATGAATTAACGATTTTAATTCCACGCTATGAAGATAAACACATTTATAAAGAAAACGATTTAAAAACGGTTAAAACATTGTTCCCAGACATTCCTGCTTGGGTATTTAAAAAACCATATTTCCCTTATACACACTTTGTGTATCAATATGATCAACAGTCAGGATTTTATTTTATGCAAAAACAAGCGAATTAATTCGCTTGTTTTTTTATTTTCTTGAAAACCATCTATTTTTTCTTTAAAATGAAGAAAAATAGACGAAAAGGAATGAAGAAAATGAATTATTATGTAAAAGAAGAACTATTCGTCTTCATACGAAATGAACAAACAGAAAAAGCGATTCAATTATTGAAAAAATTTCCCGAACTTCTCCATAAAAAGATTGAAAATGGCGCTACGCCTTTTTTGTTAGCTGTACAATATAATAACCCAACGTTAATACATTGGATTGTTTCTAAAGATGTAGATGTAAATGTGCGAGATGATTCAGGGCGCACCGCTATGATGTGGGCATTTTTTAATGGTGATTTGAATGCCTTAACCCTTTTAATGGAAAAAGGAATGAATTTAAATTCTTATTATGAAAATGATTTACTTCAAGAAAGCGATTTGAAAGTTACAATGGATTATTTTATAAATCAAGAACATAAGCGAGAACTTTTTTCATTTATCCATAACCATTTTCATTTATTAAATGAAAAAAATAAAAAAAACTATTATGCAGCACGTTTAAAAAGACTTTTTCGTTAATTTATGATACAATTACAATAGATTCAAAAAATGAATGAAAAGGGATGAAGTACATATGCAATCATTTGACTCAAAATTAGAAAAATATGCAGCATTAGCGGTAGAAGTTGGCGTAAATATTCAAAAAGGTCAACCTTTACTTATCTCAGCACCAATCTCAGCTATTGATTTTGTTCGAAAAGTCGCAAAACGAGCGTATGAAGTAGGCGCAAGCGATGTTCAATTCGAATGGTCAGATGATGAACTAGCTCGTATGAAATATGAAATGGCTCCAGATGAAACCTTCTTGGAATTCCCAGAGTGGCGCGCAAAAGGACGCGAAGAAATGGCAAAGAAAAACACTGCCTTTTTATCCATTATTTCAGAAAATCCTGATCTTTTAAGCGGAATTGATTCTACTCGTATTCAAAATGCTCAAAAAGCAGCAGCTACTGCACTTTCTACCTTCCGTACTTATACAATGAGTGATAAAGTAAGTTGGTCTATTGTAGCCGTACCAAATGAAACTTGGGCAAAAAAAGTATTTCCTGAGTTAGCTGAAGAAAAAGCAGTTGAAGCTCTTTGGGATGCTATTTTCTCTGCAACACGTGCTGACCTTGAAGATCCAGTAAAAGCATGGAGAGAACACACAGATACATTGGATAGTAAAGCTGCTCGTTTAAATGAACGTCATTATAAAGCTCTTCATTATACAGCTCCTGGCACTGATTTAACGATTGAACTTCCTGAAAAACACATTTGGGTAAGTGCAGGCAGCCACAATGAAAAAGGCGCTTTATTCATTGCTAATATGCCAACAGAAGAAGTATTTACTGCACCTCTTAAAACAGGTGTTAACGGAACAGTTGCTTCAACAAAACCACTAAGCTATGGTGGTAATTTAATTGAAAACTTCTCCATCACATTTAAAGATGGTAAAATCGTCGATTTTAAAGCTGAAAAAGGCTATGAATCGTTGAAAAAATTAGTGGAAACTGATGAAGGTTCACATTTCCTTGGTGAAGTGGCACTTGTACCACATCGTTCTCCGATTTCAGATACAAACTTAATTTTCTTCAATACATTATTTGATGAAAATGCATCGAATCACCTTGCTATCGGTAAAGGCTATGCTTTTTGCTTAGATGGTGGAAAAACGATGAGCGAAGACGAATTAAAAGAAAATGGATTAAATGACAGTTTAACACACGTTGATTTCATGATCGGTTCAAGCGAAATGAATATCGATGGTATTAAAGCCGATGGAACACGCGAAGCGGTATTCCAAAACGGAAACTGGGCATTTTAAAAAAAAGACAGCCAATGGCTGTCTTTTTAACTGCTAAAGAAACTTGATGAATGCTTTCTTCGTTTGTAAGAACGATGTCCGTGCGAATTATGACCTCCACGACGCCCTCTATGATGATAATCACTACTTGAATAATGACGGTGACTCTTTGAATCTAAAAGTGAACGAAGTAAATGTTTTATTATTTTTTTAAACATGGTTATTCCCCCAATTAACTGATTTTTTTGATTCTTTTACATTATATCACTTCTTGTTTTTTTTGCATCAACAATTTTCGATAGTCCCAGTGTTTAAACAATAATAAATCTTCTGTTTCCTTTTTCAATTCTTTAAAAACATGTCTTGCTTCAGATTGATAAGGTTTTTGTCTTGCCCATTTTTGAATTAATTTTTCAAATGGATCGGTTATTTTTTTTATTTCTTCTGCTTTTTCTTGATAATCTTTAAAAAACCGAACGCGATTAAAATGATGCGCAAAAAAATATTCATACGAAATGTTTTGTGCTTGATAGGAAAGACCCGCCAATATAATCATTTCTCTTTCTTGTTCTTTTGATAATATTCCTTGTTTTTCAAATGTAGAAACAAGGGTTTTGATTTTTTCTTTTTTTTCTCCCCATTTTTTTTCAAAGGCTTTTTCATCTTCTTTATGTTTTTCCAACAAGCTAAAAGCTTGTTGAATACGTTTTTCAAAAACTTTTTTACTTCCGATTAGTTTGATTTTTGTTTGTTGGCACATTTGTAAAAATTCATAATAATCTACCATTTTTTCTTGATAATGATGCAGCGTATGCTGATATCTTTCTTCTTTTTTCATCCGTTCAATATGTTCTTGTATAAACGCGTAGCGATAATCTACTGTAGGCAAATAGCCAATGCTACTTTCATTTAATAAAAATTCGATTTCTTTTTTTGTAAAAGGTATTTTCAGTTGAATGCTTTTAAGAATATCTTTCCACTTTTCTTGTTTGATACTCCTAAATGAATCATATGTTTTTTTATAATTTTTTTCTTTTTCTTCTTTTTGAATCATATGTGCTTCATACGCTTCCATCCAAACCATCATTTTTCCCTCATTTCTTTTTATTTGTACATTATTAGTATAGTTTATTTTTTTATAAAATGGTAAACTAATGATAAATCATACAAAAGGGGTCTTACATATGAAATTAATTGCACTAGATTTAGATGGAACGTTATTATCTTCAAAAAACGAAATAAGCGCCGAAAACGTTGGAGCAATCAAAGAAGCGCAACAAAAAGGACATATTGTTATGATTTGTTCAGGAAGAGCGCCCGAATCTGTTCAGGCGGTATTAGATAAAGCAGGAATAGATTGTCCATTTGCAGCAAGTAATGGAAGCGTTGCCGTAGCAGAAGGTAAGAAAATTCACGAAGTATCGATGGATACATCTACACTTCTTAAAACATTAGCCATTTTAGATGAACAACATCTCCCTTATCGCGTTTACACAAATCAAGGCATTTACGTTCCTTCTTCATGGGATTCGCGCGTTACATCTTTGCTTCAATCAAGTGATTTTCCTGATCATTATCGTCACGATGAACACTTCGATCGTATGTTAGAGCATCCAAAAGGGTTTGAACAAGTTACACCTTTTTCCGAACCTTCTTTTTTCAGCAATCATTCATCCCTTACCGTCCAAAAAATGTTTATTTTGGCGTTTTCCCCTGTGCAAAAAGAAAAACTACGAGCACAACTAGAAAAAATGAACACCTTAGGAATTACTTCTTCTGCTTCGTTTAATCTTGAAGTGATGAGTCCAAACGGACATAAAGGAACAGGAATATCGGTCATGGCAAATCATTTTGGCATCCCGATGGAACATACTGTTGCCATCGGCGATAATTACAATGACGTTCCGATGTTTGAAGTGGCAGGTTTATCTATTGCGATGGGAAATGGTGAAAAAGATATTCAAGAGATGTGTGATGTGGTAACTAAAACAGAGGATGAACACGGTGTTGCTTATGCATTAAATCATCTCATTTAAAAAAACGCCTAAAAGGCGTTTTTTATATGATTTCAAAATAAATAAATGTGTCTTTTTTAAGAATGATTAATTGGTATCCTTCTTTCTTTAACAAAGGTTCCAATTCCATTAAGTAATCAAGATGATCAATTTTTAAAACCATTTCTCCTTTAAAAAAAGGATCGTTTTCCTGTTCTTTATAATCTCTAAGAAATTCTTTTTTTTGTTTATCTCCCAGTGTAAACGTCCATATAATATTTTTTAAAGAACGTCGTTGATTATCGGTCAACATACGAATGCGATTAATCGAAAAATAGTCTTCGTTTACTTCTTTTATGAACTGTTGTAACCATTTCTCATGAACTTCACCCGTATAAGTAAGAGGCATCTCCCTATCTTTTTCATTAAGATATATACAGTATTTAGTTTGATTTTTTTGAAAGCGATAAACGATTAAATCAAAATACTCTTGTTTTTTCAAAAAATATGGGTGATTCATTATTTTTTTCTCTACTTTTTTTATACTCATTCTTCATCCCTCTTTCTTGGTTTTCCATATTATACCATACGCCACTCATTTGAATAAAAAAATAAAATGTGATATAATAGACGTGCACATAGCACGATATAGACAGAAAAGAGAGGGTAAAAGATGAACTTTTTCGAATCAGATGAAACAATCGCTATGTTAAAAACCATTGGAGAAAATATTTTCATAGCGGACTTGGATTTTACGATTGTTTGGATCAATGATTACGCTAACGAACTAATTGAACGCCTTCGTCCTTTTTTGCATATTCAATCAAAAGAAGATTTGATTGGTGTAAATATGAGAAAATTTCATCCTCAAAATGGAAAAAAGCAAGAACATATATTAGAGAATGGTCCTTTTCCTTATGAAACGAATATTAATTTGTTCAATAAATACTCAGCAAGAATCGTTGTTAATCCATTTGTTGTAAACGGAGAGAAAAAAGGGTATGTACTCACATGGAAAGATGTAACGAATTATGAACAACAAATTCAAGAATTACATACACCTATCATTGAGACAACGGCTGATGATGTTATGTTGATTCCACTTGTAGGCACCTTAACACAAGAGCGTATTCGTACTATGAAAGATAAGATTTTAGAAGAAAGTGTTGAAAAACAAGCAAAATACATTATTATTGATTTCACTGGTATTACAAAATTACAAGACCTTTATAGTTTAGAAGAATTACGTCACTTAACACAAGCTTTACGTCTTGTGGGTGCACAAGTATTATATACAGGTTTTTCAGTGGAACTTGCTCAAAAATTAGTCAAACAAAATATTTCAATAGATGCAAAAACATTTGGTAATCTTAAACAAGCATTCCATTATATTTGGGACGAAAAAGGATATAAACTAATAAAAAAACCTGAATAATTCAGGTTTTTTCGCTTTTTAATGGAATAGTTCTGTATTTTGTTCATATATCTCGTATTTGTCATACTCTGTTGGCATTTGATGATACAATTCTTTGAATTCTTCTTTATTTTTCTTTTTCTTCAGTTTAGGAAATAGTTTTTTATAAAAGAACGTTCGTTCATTTTCATAGTGTTCTTCTTTTTCTTTAAAATTTTTTGAAAATTGTTCCATTTTTCTTATTTCTTCTTCTGTTAATTCTACTTCTTCTACATCTCTCGGGTCTTTAATATTATTTTTATCTGCCCAATAAAAGAAATCTCCGAATGATGCCGATCTTAACGTTTTAGGAATTTGTTGCAGGTCCATAATACTTCGATATTTTCCATAATGTTTTCCTTGAATCATTTCTTGACTTACCATCTCACAAAATTCATTTTTTAATTCTTTTAATTCGTTGTACAAATTCGAATACGCTTGTGTACGATTCACTAATTCTTTATCTAACATGTTCCATTCCTCATTTCTTTTTTCTTATTATAGTTTATTTATCACCATAATTGAATTTAAATAAATGGTTTTTTTGTTTGAAATCAAATTAGTAGATTATAAGACAAAAAAGGAGTGAGTAGTTTGGAGCATTTATTTTCTAGTCAATCACAATGGATCAAGGGTTCACCGATTGACGAATTTATGTCAAAACAACAAATTACACGAGAGGATATGATTTATTTATCAGTCGGTACACCTGGTAAAGAATGCATTCCATTTAAAGAACTTCAACATGTAAGTCATCAGCTTTATAATCAACCATCTATTGATTTTTTAGATTACGGAGATTCAACAGGGAACGAACAACTTCGCCAGTGGATTATGCAACACCACGCAAAAGAAGGCATGCATATTCTTCCAGAAGAACTAATGATTACATCAGGTAGCACGCAAGGGTTTGATTTATGTTGTAAATCGTTTTTAAATAAAGGCGATGCGGTCATCATGGAAAATCCAACTTACAGCAATAATTTTTCAACTGTTCAAAGTTACGGAGCCAACATATATTCAGTTCCTGTTGATGAAAATGGGATAAAAATAGAATGTTTAGAACAAACCATTGAAACGATTATAACAGCTGGCGAAACGTTAAAAATGGTATGTGTCATTCCTCATGCTCAAAATCCAAGTGGCGTAACCTTATCACTTGATCGGAAAGTTCGCTTGCTAGAATTATCTGAAAAGTATGATTTTTTAATTATTGAAGATGATCCCTATTCTGAAACGATGTTTGATGAAAAGATACCAACCATGTTTTCAATGGACCATAATCATCAACATGTTATTTATTTAAATAGTTTTTCGAAAATGATTGCTCCAGGTCTTCGTGTGGGTTATGCACTTGGGAACGAACAATTCATTAATAAATTAGTTCAATATAAACAATTGAACGATTCATGCAGTTCTTCTTTTTCTCAACAAGTGATTGTCGATTTTTTCAATGAATATTCGTTTTCACATCATCTTTCCTTTATTCAACAGCAATATCAACGAAAGAAAGATGCGATGATTTCATCGCTAAAAAAACATTTTCGTCACGCTAATGTGACATGGACAAACCCAAAAGGAGGACTCTTTCTTTGGATGACGATGCCGAACATAGATACAACTAAATTATTATCCTATGCAATAGAAGAAGGCGTTCTATACATACCAGGAGTTGCCTTTCAAAGTAATAACATAGAAAATCATCATCTTCGTCTTTGTTATTCTTATTGCCAAGAAGAAAAAATAGATGAAGCCATTTCTCGTTTATTTCAAGCGTATAAAACGTATCAAAACCAATAAGAAGCCGATGGCTTCTTATTTTTTGTCAAATTTTGTCGAAGAGTTTTTGAAGGAAAATATTCTTTTGTACTAAAACAGATTAATACAGAATAAACTGTATTAAAACACTGGAGGGGACATGATGAAAATTATGACTATGAGCGAATTTTTAAAACAATTACCACCGAAAAAATGCAGCGAGTGTAAAGAAAAAATTGAAGAACAACATGAATGTTATGGAAACATTTGTCCAGAATGTTTATCAAATTAAAAAACGGCATATGCCGTTTTTTAATTTTTTTTATCTAAAAATGTTTTAACAGGTAAATGTCCTTTTTTCTCATTGCATTTGACGCATGCAATGACACAGTTTTTAGGTGTGGTCATTCCGCCTTCTGTTTGGGGTAATACATGATCAAGTGTATCACCTGGTTTTTGGCAATATTGGCAAGTGTAATCATCTCGTTGTAAGATAAATTCGCGAAATTCACGTTTATCGTACGTAATTTTCAGTATTTTTTCATCCAATGTTTCTGCCATCTGTTCATTAAGCAGCATAGCTGCTGTTTCCTTTGAAATATAAAACGACGTTTGTTGTCTTTTATCGAAGATTTTATAAGACGCTTTCGTTCGTTCTTCTTTTTTTAAAATGGGCATATTTAGCCATTTATATAAAAATAAATTTTCACCTTCGGTGTTTTTGCACGTTTGACAACAGCATATACTGTTTTCAGGTGATAAAATTCCGCCTTCGGTACGAGAGACATGAAAAGCTAATCGATCACCTTTTCCTCCGCAATAATAGCAAATCCCTTTATCTCGCTTTACCACAAATTGCTCTAATTCTTTTCCTGAAAATAAGTAGCGAATGAGATGATTGTTTTCCCATACAGCTGCTTTTTCATTTACCCATTTTTCAGCCGCTTTACGCGAAAGAGCTTTTCGTTTTTCATTGTATTTGCCGATGGATAAGATCTTATCCATCGGCGTTTTAATAGCTACAAGTTTTCCTTTTCGTTCTTTTACATAATGTTGATGGTTTTTTACTTTATATTTTTTCTGTTTAAATTCTATTTCATCAACAAGAAGAAGTGCATCTGCTTCTTCTTGTGTAACAGCATCAATTACCATATTCGCATGATTATATAGCATAATATGATGTTGGTATTTTTCTTTACATGCTGAGCAGTATTCACTTTTTCCTTTTCCGCGATCTGTTTCGGGATAGGCATCAATGGGTTTTCTCTTCATACATAATGTGCATACTTTTTCTTTTATTTTTTTCATTTTTCCACTCCTTCACAAAAAGATGAATATCATCTTTTTTATTTTATCAAAAGTAAGAAGAAAAAAGTATGGTATAATGAAAATAACCCATAAAAAAGCGAGGGATTTGGATGAAAGAACAAGAACAAAATTATATTTATCACTATCATTTCTTACGTTATTATACCTATTATAAAAATAAACAATACCACGCTTATACCGATGGTTTTGAAGAAAAAGACATCATTCAATTTTCTGCTAAGAAAAAAGAGGACGTAAAAACGAAAATGAAACAATGGTTTCGATCTGTTGTCGATAACAATGAATTTTTTCATTATAATGACTTGGACTATTACATTTATGAAGAAATTCCTAATTTTTTTGAAGATGTTCGTTCTAATGGAACAGGATTTCATATTTCTGAACATCATAATTTTGAGTCTATTTCTACTAATGGATTAATTCCAAGAATTAACGCTGATCGCGATGTTGATTTAGCAAGCAAAGAGCTTGATAAGGTGAGACCTTCTTGGATTCCCCAGCGGGTTAAACGCCGAGATGCGGTTTATTTTCACCCTTCGATGAATTCTTATCATATTACTTCCTGCAATATTACTTCATGTGATATGTATGTTGTTGATTTAACAGATAAACAAGCTTGGGTAGGTTCACAAGGACTAGGGGGTTTTTGTTTATTTGCTGAAGATTTTAGCGAAGAACAATTACAAAAACATATTCAAAACATACACGAGGACTACGGAAAAGAGTATTGGAAATACTCTTGCTCATTTTCTGATTATATTTCTCATACAAAACGCGTAAGAAAGAAAGATCGTTATGCTGAGTTAGATGAAGTATTAGTATTTGAATCAATTCCAAAAGAAAAAGTAATACATATTGGACATTGGGATGAACATTCTCGTTTTTTCCCAACAGAACATTTTCAGAACTTTGTTCGAAGTGATAAACAAAAACAATATCAAGCTTTTTTAGATTTTATTCAAAAACGAAATAATTATATTACGAAAAAACATCAATTATGATGTTTTTTTCTTTTGTGGAAGGGTTTTCAAAAGTATGTCATAATGTAATATTGGTATAACATATTAGGAGGGTTTCGTTATGAAAAAAGTAGCTATTAATGGATTTGGTCGAATTGGTCGCATGGTTTTTCGTCAATTGTTTCATGAAGCAGAGTTTGAAATTGTTGCTATTAACGCAAGTTATACACCCCAACAACTTGGTCATTTAATTCAATATGATAGTATCCATGGAATGTGGGATTGTGACATACAATATGGAGAAAATAGTATCATTATTAATGGAAAAGAAGTGAAGATTGTACATGAACGCAATCCAGAACAATTACCTTGGGAAAAAATCGGAGTTGAATATGTGATTGAATCAACAGGGGCTTTTTGTACATTAGAATCTAATGTGAAACATCTCAAAGCAGGAGCTAAAAAAGTGATTTTAACGGCACCTCCTAAAGATGATATGCCTATGTTTGTTGTAGGAGTAAATGATCACACCTATAATGGTGAAACCATTATATCAAACGCGAGCTGTACAACAAATTGTCTTTCGCCTGTTATAGACATTCTTCACCGAAAAATAGGCATTGTAAACGGATTGATGACGACTATTCATTCTGTTACAAATGATCAAACGATTTTAGATAACCCGCATAAAGATTTACGACGTGCACGAGCAGCAGGTCTGAATATGGTTCCTACTTCAACAGGTGCTGCTAAAGCGATTGGGAAAATCATCCCCGATTTAAAAGGCAAATTAAATGGAATGTCTGTTCGTGTTCCAACACCTAATGTTTCGCTTGTAGATGTCGTTCTTGACATGAAAAAACCTGTGACAAAAGAAGAAATAAATGCTATATTAAAAGAATCAAGTAGCAAGATGCTAGGCATTTTGGATTACAACGAGCTTCCGCTCGTTTCAAGTGATTATATAAGCAATACTCATTCTTGTATTGTTGATGGGTTATCCACGATGGTTATTGATGATAAAAAAGTAAAGCTTCTTTTATGGTATGATAATGAGTATGGGTACTCAAAACGAGTGATTGATTTATTGAAGATAATTTCTACATAAAAAGGATGATAATTATGTTTACAAGCGCAGATAAACGTAAAAAAATGTTAAAACAAGAACGGTTGGTTAAAAAATTACATGGAGAAATTTCATTAAAATGTACAAATGAATGTTGCCAAAATAAAGTGTATGTACGTAAAGATGAAGCTTCCCGTGTTTTTCAATGTACAAAGTGTTTTAAAGGATTTTTAAAAAAGACTTCTCGATGAGAAGTCTTTTATTTTACATACATAATTATCTTCGTAGTGTTCTTTTCAACACGCTCTATTTCATATCCACATTTTTCAATAGAAGAAACAATTTCTGATTCATATACTGAAAAGGAAATAGGCATTTCCACTTGGTTATCCAGCATTTCCACTTCATCATAAACTGAATCGTCGCACGGTTCAAATAATAAACAAAAAAAGATAATATTTTTAATCGGTCTTTTTTTATGTTCCATTGCGTGTTGCAATTTATATTTTGAAAAATAGGCATCATTGGCTTTTTTGTATAATTGTTTAAACCATATAGGCGCATCAGAAATTTCAAGCCCTGTAACTGTTTGTTCTGCATTATTTATACCATATTTAATTGGGAAAAGTAGTGTTTCTTCTTTTTTATAAAGTATTATTCGATAAAATGTTTCATTTTCTAAAAAAATATAGTCAGTTCCCGTTTTCCATTCTTCTTTAGATTGAAACAAAGGATGTTCTTCAAGAAATCCAAAAAAACGATCCATTTTATTCATCTCCTTCTTTCATTCCGACAAGATGTCGTACTCTTTTTGTGGTAATGTAATGAATCCAATGCTTTTTTGCTTTTTCAATTAAATAATCCATATTTTCATCTTCAATTCTCTCATCAAACGCATAATGATAAAAAAGTTCTTTTTGTTGTTCTTCATCATATGTTCGATAAATAGAAAAAATAAAAAGTTGATTAAAAATACTCGCACAGCGATAATCATCATTTAAAAATTCGACAAATGAAAATCTTTTTTTAATTGTTTCGCCTAAAATTTTTGTCGCTTTGTCCATTTGTATTTTTTGATTTTGTTGATATTGAATGAAAGAGGCAATATCTTCTTCTTTTTTCCATGTTTCCACAAGCGTATCTTGATACATTAGCGAAATTTCACATGGTGATTCAAGCGTATAGTTTACTTTGTAAGAAGGCATTTCTGTTCCTTCTACATCTATTCTTAACTCTCCATTATATGCTAACTTCAATTCAGGAAATGTTTGAACCCACTTACGCAATTGCTGCGCAGCTGATCCAATAGGATGCGATAAACCTGTATCCGAATCAAATAAAAAACCTGTTACTTTTTGTTTTTCTGCATACTTTATTACAGAATTAATAACTGCGTTTCGTTCAACACTATCATTACAAAGACCATAAAGAGTGAGGAAAAAGACGTTTTTTTCCATTAATATCACATGTAAATCAGGTAATATTTTAATAGATCTTCCGTATTTATTTGTTTTTATTTTTCTATCTTCTCTGGAAAGAGGTCCATTTAAATGCGGATATTTTTCTTTTATTTCTTTTCTTGTATCTAATATAATTCGTTTTAACGTATTATCTTGAATCATCTTCATTCCTCTTTTCTTTGAATGTTAAATGAATAGTTTGGTTATAATGAGGCATTAAACCTTTAAAATCGATGAATTCTTGTAACATCAAAACTAATTCACTATCACCAATAGATCGTTGAATCATGCGCAAATGACGATTTTTATAAGCAAATTCCCCGTGAATTTTATAATCTTCACGATCAAAAAAGTCAGTAAACGGAACGATGCATTCAAGAGAAATCCCCAGCAATAATTTAAGTTGCAAACCGAAAGTGAATTCATTTTTATCAATCGAAAATAAAATATTTTCTTTTTCTAATGTATCTATTGTTAAGTTGTTTTCACTTTCTTTTTCTGTATTGCAATTATATGACCATTGTTTAATCCTTGTTTGATTTTCTTCTAGATGGATCGTTATTTCACTCGTTTTTTTAAAACAATTTGAACATCGACGTACAACTCGAATTCGCTCAAGATTGTTCCATTCATCTAGAAGAAAATGTTTTATTTTTGTTAAAATATCTTCCCATTGATAAGGACTAGTCGCTACAAATTCTGCCATTTTTATTCCCTCTTTCTATTTTTAATCTTTTTCTATTGTATCATTTTTTCGTTAAATAAAATGAAAAAAAGACGCTTTACGCATCTTTTTTTGTTAAATATTTATTCTTTGTTTTTAAGTATAATTCAATTTCGTTCATTAAATGAAATAAAGATGCTCTAGTTTCAAATTCATCTCGTGTAGTAGGTAGTGCTAATTCTTTCATTTCGTCGCGCAAATTCTCTAATTTTTCAAGCGATGTAGAAGTTCTGTTTTTATTTGTGACATTGTCACTTAATTCATATAAATAAGCGGCAAACATACTTCGTTGTGGAACATCTTTATCTAACGCGGAAACAAGCGGAAGCATCCGTTCGATAATATCCCATTGTTTTTCTCTCATATCAAAATAACGGTAGTAGGTATCTTCTGAACGAAGCCATTGGTTTTCTATATTACGAAGAGCTAGGTTTTTTGCTTGTTTAAGTAAGTTTTCTACTTCTAAAATTTCTTCTCCGCTCCATCCTTGATCACCTTTTTCAATATACGCGGCATATTCTGTTAATATTTTTTTAAACATCCCCTCCACTTCTTGTTGATAAACAAGAAGTGTTTTTTCAAGTTTAGGCATGTAGCTGTTCATTAAGAGGGCTACTCCTATTCCTACAAAAATGATTTGAAGTTCATTCCAAAGAATAGATGTATTGAATTTTTCTAAAACGAACAAATGAGCAACGATAACAGTACTCGAAACAAACCCACCTTGCATCTTTAATTTTACTAGAAAAGGCAAAAAAACAAGAATGAGTACTGTAAATACCCATGGATGATAGCCCAGTAATGTAAAAAAGAATCCTCCTAATAATAGTCCTGTTATACATGCAAACATACGATGAAAAGATACTTTAAGTGAACGTTTTTTCGTTGTTTCAATACAAAGCACCGTTAATATAGCAGCTGAAACAAAAAACGTTAAATCTAGTTGTTTGGCAATCCATAGTGATAATCCTACACCAATAGCCGTTTTAATCGTTCGTATCCCTATTTTCATTTTTTTCACTCCTTTTTTATTTATTTTACTACTTTTTTGTTTTTCCCAGTATAATATAAGCAAATAAATTAATCAAAGGAGAATGGGAAGATGTTATTTAAACGAAAAAAGAAAAAAAAAGAAACGAAAATTTCTCTAGGTTGGTTTCATTATGCATTGGAACAAGCAAATCAATACGATGCTAACTTGATAAAACAAGTAGGTTATTCAAGTGATTATCGCTATGTTTTTCAAAAAGAAAAATGGAAAATAGATCTTCAAAAATGTACAATTACTGAAAGATATGAATGTACACTTTCCATTGTTTCGGAAAAAGAAATCATACCTGTTTACCAGTATAAAGGAGATAATATTTATCCAACACTTTCATCTGAAGGACAAGAAGGAATGTTTTATTTATATCATTCTTTGCAATCTATTATTTCCCAACATAAACAATCTCTTAGTGATACCTTAAATCAACATACCAATTATTCATCTTTTTCATATAAAGAAAAAACGCTATATCAATTGTTTGAAGATATAAGTCTATTAGCTGATTACGATTCGCCTTTTATTGAACAATTTTCTGTTCATTCCTTTTCATTAAAAAAAGATGAATGGGAAATTCGCATCCGAAGAGAAGGATATAACGATTATCGTCTTTCCGTTAAATTACGTATTTCACCTACTTTATCCATTTGTATTTGTGAAATGAAAGGAAGAGATGAAAGGTTACACTTTTTAGCGAATGGGAATTGGATTGATGGATTTTATTCGTTTTATAACACGTTTTCTTTTCTACTCAAAGAAGCAAAATATCGTCAATTTTATATTCTTCGTTATAAAAAAGAATGGAGTTTGCCACTGGAGGAATCGCAAATCCCTCCAGTGAAAACCGAAACATTAGAAAATTTATGGAAACTTGCAAAAAGATTGCATGAGTCCGAATCTCCTTATGTAAAAGCAGAACTTTTTGATACTTTTCACCTTTTTCACAAAGATTTTTTTGTCCAAATTACTTGTTGGAGTTCAAATGATTTTACTTTAAAAGTATTTGTTGAATTCCCAAAAGAAGATCGAATCAAAATTGTTGATATGTACGGAAAAAATCGTGCCTTTTCATTTCGTTTTGAAGGTGTTTGGGAAAAATATTTTGTATCTTTTCTTTCTCTTCTAGAGGAAGAAAGTGATCGATTAACCAAACAAAAAGAAGAAAAAATAAAAAACGCCTTACATTCATGATATACTATATAAGTAATTTACTACAGAGGAGAGATAAGGATGAAAAAAAGCGTATTAGTAGAAAAAGTAAAAGAAGTAACTTCATGGAGTGAAGCGTGGGATTTATTTGAAGCTTTTTTCGATGATCAAAAACAAACAGGCAAATTATTTAATTTTGTGAAAAAAGAAAATGGATGGTCTTGCAGTGTGGTTGATCAAACAAAAAAGGTACAAGGAAAAGAAGTAACGTATAAACAAACATTTGTACTACGTGAAACTGCGGATACGATGACTGTAGCTTTTCAAAAAGCCGCGCTTCGTTATTTAGAAAAATAAAGAAAATAAATAATTAAAAAACATCACGTTGTGATGTTTTTTTCTTTTAAAAAGGAAATGTTTATTTTCAGAAGAATTCAAAAAATAAGTAAAAAAAGATTGAAAAAAATGATGTCACAAGTATGATACATAAAAAGGGAGGAATGAATCATGAAATCAAAAATTGTTGCAGGTATTTTAGCTATTTTACTTGGAGGACTTGGTGTACACCGTTTTTATATGGGGCACATTGGAAAAGGAATTCTTTATTTACTTTTCTGCTGGACAGGTATTCCTGGAATTTTAGCATTAATTGAAGGCGTTATGTTTTTAGTTAAAACAGACGGAGAATTTGAACAAGTTGTTCAAGGTAAAAAGTTCTTGCCATAATAAAATTGCCTTTTTGGCAATTTTTTTATTGCTTTTTTATTATTGTCTTTTATAGTCGAAAAAAAGGAAGGTGAGTACTATGAAACCAATCTATAAACGTTTGATAAAAGGTTGTATTCTTTCTGCTTTTTCTGTTTTTTTCATTCATCCTGTGCATGCATTAACAAATGATATTGTAACGCCTGAACAATTTGGAGCTAATGGAACAGACAAAATAGCAGATACAAAAGCACTACAACAAGCATTTAATGCTTCTACGCGCGTGGTATTAAAAGAAAACGCCACTTATTATACAGATAAACCTTTAACGGTTGATCATTCTATTTCGATTACAACAACAGGAGGAAAAGCAAACATCGTCAAAACGACATTAAAAACAGGCGAAAATGCTTTTCATTTTGTTAACGAAGAAACAACTCATACTATTATGTATCAAACCGCTAAAGAAGGACAAAATTTTTTAGTTGTTTCCCGTACAGCTGGTATGAAGGTAGGAGACTTAGTTCATTTAAAATCATCCCGTCTTTGGACATGGGATAATCGAGGATATCTTTCAAAAGGCGAATTATTACGCATAAATAAAATTGTCGGAAACACGCTTTATTTTGAAACACCTTTGCAAGATTCTTATTATACTTCAGGAGAAAAAGTAGATGTGACAAGTTTTTCCGATAAAAAAATAACTATAAATAATGTTTCTTTTTCTTATCCGCAACCATTTAATGCAAATAAAGAGTTAGTTCGTATCGATATGACAACAAATTCATCTTTACAAGGTATTGAAGTGAAAAATTCTACTTATTTAGGATTATTGCTTGATCGTACATATAAAACAAAAATTAAAGATGCGTACGTCAATTTAAATACAACACCTGACATTAAAACAGGATATGGTATTCAAGATTACGGCGGACTTTATACTAACATTACAAACAGTTATTTTACAAATGTTCGTCGAGGCGTTGATTTCTCAGGAACAACTCCCTCTCGCTTTGGTTATGTAGGATATAGTACAGCGGTTGGTTCTGTTAAAAATACGCTCAATATAGGAAACAGTGGATTTGGCACACATTCAACAGCTGAAAATATTATATTTGAATATAATAAAGTAAGTAATTTTGATTATAGTTTTGTAAGTAGAGGAAATTATATAACTGTTCGTAATAACGAAGCAACAGGTGATGTACTAGGTTTTGTCGTAGCTCGTCACGGTGATCACTTAGCTGTGTATAACAATACATTTGCTAAAGGAAAAGCAGAACATTTTATTGTCTTAATGAATCCATTTAATGGAACAGTTAAAGTACGAAACAATTATATGAGTATCCTTTCAGGCGATTTTCTCTTTAATACCTCTTCAAATGTTCGCGATCTTCATTTAGAAAAAAATAGAGTGTATGTGTCAAAAGAAGGATCTGCCTATGCGTATCTCATACGCAGTTGGGTTCCACTTGCACTAAAAAATTCTACTCTTACTGAAAATCAGTTAAATATGATTAATGGTCAAAAAAGCTTTGTGCGAAACATTGATGTTTCAAGTAAAACAAATATGGTTGACTATTCCTATTAAAAAAAACTGCCATTTGGCAGTTTTTTTGTTGTCTTTTTTTCTTTTTCTTTTATATTTTAGGTAACCAAAACCAGAAAGGTATGATGAAATGATTATTAAATGGATTGAAACCAAACGGAACGAAAAAAAAGCGGCAAAAGAAGAAGAACAGCGTCAACAAATTCAAAAATACGAAGAATTATTTCAAGAAATTAATAAAAAAGTAAACGATATTTTTCGCATTGAAAATCGTTCGTTTGATTTAGTAGAATATAAGTCTTCACTTCATCTTTCCAATTTACATGCAGGATTATATGGAGAAATTCCAATTGATGAAGAAAAAACAGGAACGATTTGGTTTGGAAATTATAAATTTCGCGCACGTTATAATGGCGAAAAAATTGTCGTATTAGCACCAGAAGTACCTGTTCCTTTATCTGTATTTTCTACTTATATTCAAGTCCTAGACGAGGAATACCATGCTAGTATGCGATTCGGATTCCATATGGCAAAAGCGGAAATTGCGTATAATAAAAAACAAGAAAATAGAAAAAAAGGATTAAAAGAATGCCATTCTTGTCACGGGAGTGGTGAAAGTAGTCGAGTGGTTATTATTGGAACTGCCGTTTCGAGTCTAAATAGTTCATGTGTTGTATGTTCTGGAACTGGTTGGAAGAAAAAATAGGCAATTAATGAATAAAAAAAATAGCGTATTCACGCTATTTTTTTTATTCATTAATTGTCGGATAATTCATTACTACTTTTTGAAGACGTTGAATGAGTAAAACAACGTCTTGTTTTTCAAAAACAGCAAAATGTTCTTCTTGATCAAATAGCCCGTCTCGTCCCATACATTCTAAATCTAAGTCAAAACCTGTTCCGTTTTCGAATGCATCAAATAAAATTTCAGAGTATTCGCCGCTATCGTGTGCTTTCACCTCTAAAAAATCTTGAAATGCCCAATCATTCTCTCCGATCGTTTCTCCTTTAATGGCTAGATCGCCAAAAAGACAGGGTTCAAATTTTGTATAAATCACTCCAGCTGGTAGAGCTAAAAATTCTTTTCGATTAACGATTTTCATAGTTTTTTCTCCTTCTATTGTATTCTCCGTATAATCCCCAATCAATATTTCCAAGTTGTCTCATCGCTCGTTCGACTTCGTCTTTCAAATGACGGGAATTAGCTAGTGTTTCATGACTTAAAATATACGTAATCAACAATCCTTGTTCGACAACAATTTCTTTGTTTTCTAAATTATTCAAATAACAAAGATCCCAAATAGTCGATTGAACTAATTTTCGTTCTATTTTTTTCGTTTGTTCTTTGTATTTCTCTACATCAATTTGATGTTTTATTTCTCCTAATATCTGATTTAATCGTCGATTTAGAAGAAATATTTCATTTTTTTCTTGTTGATCTTTTCGTTTCTTTTCTTCGTTGAGATACCAATTTACCATATGATTCATACTATCATCCTTTCTATTTTTCTTATTATACTACAACTTTTTTGTTCACGTTCGTTTTTTTATAGTATAATAGAAAAGCAACAAAACTATAAACGGATACAAGGGAGCGAATAAGACATGACAAATTTAATTAATTTAGAAAAAAAAGTAACAATTTCATTACAAAAGAAAAACATTTTTGGTGAAAAAGCAAACATTGTACTAGCTATTGATATTTCTGGTTCAATGGATACCTTATATTCACAAGGTGTTGTTCAACAAGTAGTGGAACGATTACTTGCCATCGGTCTTAATATGGATAATAATCGTCAAATTGATGTGTTTGCTTTTGGACAAAATGCACATGAAATTCAAGAAGCTAAAGAGTCTAATATTGAAGGATTTGTTAAAAATATCTTACTCAAAAAAGTAAGATTAGAAGGTTCAACGTACTATGCTGGCGTGATGAATAAAATTATCAACAAATTTGGAAAACCTTTAACTAAAACAGGAGAGAAAAAAGGATTATTTTCCAAAATGTTTGGTAAAAAAGAAGAAACATCTTCAAATGGAGCAACACCAAAAGTTCCAACCTTCGTTTTCTTTATTACAGATGGTGATAATTTTGACAAAGATGAAACAACGGCTGTTATGCAAGAGGTTTCGGATCAACCAATTTTCTGGCAATTTGTTGGAATTGGGAAAGCAAAATTCAACTTCTTAAAAAAATTAGATGATATGAAAGGACGTAAAGTTGATAACGCTGACTTCTTTGCATGTGACGATATTGCTAACATCGATGATCAAGAATTATATGATCGTTTATTAACGGAATTTCCTCAATGGTTAAAAGAAGTACGAAACAAAGGCATCTTAGCGTAACGTACATATCTACAAAAAAGGATAAAAGGAGAGAATGAGATGACAACATTACTAAGCTTAGAAAAAAAAGCAGGTCTTTCATTACAAAAAAAGGATATTTTCGGTGAAAAAGCACAAATTGTTTTGGTTCTTGATATTTCCACTTCGATGCGAAGCTTATACAGCACAGGCGTGATTCAAAAAGTGGTTGAACGATTACTTGCGATTGGTCTGAATATGGACGATAACCGTGAAATTGATGTGTTTGCTTTTGGACGACACGCACATGAAATTTCGTCCGCTAATGAGTCGAATATTGATGGTTTTGTTGAAAAAGTATTACTTCAAAAAGTGTCATTAGAAAATTCAACGAATTATTCAGGCGTTATGAGTAAAGTGGTGAAGAAATTTGGACAATCTCCTGTTTCTGATCCCACACCAGCGCCTGCAAAAAAAGGATTTTTCTCAAAACTTTTTGGTAGTAAAGAAGTAAGTGAACCTGTCACATCCGCACCAGCATTAAAACCTGATTATCCAACATTTGTGTTTTTTATTACAGATGGCGATAATTTTGATCAACCTGAAACAACACGTTTGATCAAACAAATTTCAAAACAACCAATTTTTTGGCAGTTTGTAGGTGTTGGGACAAGTAGCTTTAACTTTTTAAAAAAATTAGATGAAATGGAAGGGCGTTACATGGATAATGCAAATTTCTTCCAATTAAACGACATTTCTTCTGTATCAGATGAAATGTTATATGATCGTTTATTAAACGAATATCCTCAGTGGTTAAAAGAGGTAAAAGCGAAAAATATGTTAGCCAATTAACACCTTAATAAAAAGAAACAGACTCGTTCTGTTTCTTTTTTGCAGGAAATTTCAAAAATCGACAAAAACAGTAGAAATAGTGAGTTATTTTTTTATTTACATCGGGAGGAAAACAACTATGGAACCTATGTCATTTATTTTATTTGGAGCTACAGGGGATTTAGCAAAACGAAAAATTTACCCTGCGCTATACAATTTATTTTTAGAAAAAAAATTACCTTCTACGTTCTCCGTTGTAGGACTTGGACGAAGAGAGTGGAGCGATACGGTCTTTCAACAACATGTAAAAGATTCATTGATGGCTTTTTCACGCACAACACTTGTAGAAGATACTGCTTTTAACCAATTTTTATCACAGTTCACTTATTCTGTATTAAACGTGGATCAACCAAAAGATTACCAAACACTTCTTCAAAAGTTAACAGCTTTACCTGAAAATCGACTGTTTTATTTATCGGTTTCACCTGAGTTTTTCGAAGTGATTGGAAAGAATATCAAAGAAAGCGGTTTAAGCAACACAACAGGCTGGAAACGATTAATTATTGAAAAACCATTCGGACGTGATTTAACTTCTGCTCAAGAATTAAATCAAAAATTAAGTTCTTATTTTACAGAAGATGAAGTGTATCGAATCGATCATTATTTAGGAAAAGGAATGGTTCAAAATTTAGGGAACATTCGTTTTTCAAATCCATTATTAAACAGCGTTTGGAATAAAAATATGATTTCTAATATTCAAATCACAGCAAGTGAAACTGTAGGCGTAGAAGAGCGTGCAGCTTATTATGATCATTCAGGCGCTATTCGCGATATGATTCAAAACCATATGCTTCAAATGTTGATGATGGTAGCGATGAAAGCTCCATCTAACGGTTCAACAATTCGCGATGAAAAGAAAAAAATCTTAGACGCTCTTCGCGTGTATGGAGAAGAAGAAGTAGAAAATCATGTAGTGCGCGCGCAATACGAAGGATACTTACAAGAACCTGGCGTATCTGAAACGTCCACGACTGATACATTTATTGCTATTCGCGCGTTTATTGACAATGATGATTGGGAAGGCGTCCCTTTTTACATTCGAACAGGAAAGAAAATGGCAAAAAAATCAACAAAAATTACGGTTGAATTTAAGAAAAATACTTCTACTGCTCTTTCAAATGTGTTAACGTTTGAAATTAATCCAACAGAAGGTGTATCTATTTTACTAAACGGAAAAGAACATCCAATGTTATTAAAATCACAACAAACAACAAATGAAACGCCCGAAGCTTATGAACGTTTAATTGGCGATGCAATTCGTGGAGATGCGAGCTTCTTTGCTCGTTGGGATGAAGTAGAACTTTCATGGAAATTCGTGCAACCGATTTTACATGCATTTGAAAAAGGTCTCCCTGTTCACTCTTATGAAAAAGGAAGCAATGGTCCTCGTGCTGCACATGAGTTAGTAAAAGAATACGGATATACATGGTTATAAAAAAACATGCCATAAGGCATGTTTTTTTGTTTTTTTTATTTTTCCATTCTTCGAACATATTGTATTTTAAGAATGAAAATGGTTAAATGTAAGAAGAGATTTAAAAGGGGAAGCCCTCATTTTTGAACAAATAAAAAAAGGATTGTAAAAAAACAAAGTTTTCTTGGAGGTAACACAATGAAAAAACCAAAAATTGTTGTATTAGGAGCAGGTTATGGTGGCTTAATGGCTATTACACGTCTGCAAAAAATATTAGGTGCCCACGAGGCAGAATTGACACTTGTAAATAAAAACGAATATCACTATGAAGCAACATGGCTTCACGAAGCTGCTGCAGGAACGCTTCATCATGAACGTTTGCGTTATCCAATTACAGATGTAATCAATACGCAAAAAGTAGAATTTATTCAAGATACAGTTGTAAGTATCGATGAAAAAGAAAAGAAAATAACACTTGAAAAGGGCGAATTGACATACGATTATCTTGTGATCGCACTTGGATTTGAATCTGAAACATTTGGTATTCAAGGAATGAAAGAACACGCATTTTCAATCACTAGCATTGATACTGTTCGTCGTATTCGTGAACACATCGACTTTCAATTTTCTTCTTACAAAGCAGAAGGAAAAACAGAAGATATTAATATCATTATCGGCGGCGGAGGTTTTACAGGAATCGAATTTTTAGGTGAACTTGTTCATCGCATTCCAAAACTTTGCAAAGAATATGATATTCCTCGAGAAAAAGTACATATTATTAACGTAGAACATTCTCCTACTATTCTACCAGGGTTCGATCCTAAATTAGTAGAATATGCAACAGATTACTTGATGAAAAAAGGCGTTGAATTTACACTTGGAGCTGAAATTCGAGAAGCGTTCCCAGGTGGAATTAAAATCAAGAAAAATGATGAAGAAATCACGATTAGTGCATCAACTGTTGTGTGGGCAGCAGGTGTTCGAGGAAGTCATATTATTGATGAATCGAATTTTGAATCAGGACGAGGACGTGTAAAAGTAGATGAATTCTTACGCGCTCCAGGACATAGCGATGTCTTTATTATTGGAGATTGTTCATTAGTGATCAATCCAGACACAGATCGTCCGTATCCACCTACCGCTCAAATTTCCATGCAGCAAGGTGAACAAGTAGCGAAAAATATTGCGAAAGTGATTCGTGGATTAAAAACGGAATTAACACCGTTTGTTTATAGTGACAAAGGGACTGTTTGTTCGCTTGGCGATAAAGATGGAGTAGGTGTTGTGTTTGGTAAGAAAATTACAGGAACACAAGCAAGCTTTATGAAAAAAGTAATTGATAATCGCGCATTATTTTTAATTGGCGGGTTTGGACTACTATTGAAAAAAGGAAAATTTAACTTCTTTTAAGGAAAAAGCGACCATGTGTCGCTTTTTTTGTGGTATGATAAGTCAAATTAATGGAAAAGGAGCATGGGAAAATGAGAAAAAAACATAATATTCAAGAAGAATGGGAACATATTTTAAAAAAGAAAAAAATAGAAGCGGCGATGCATCTTTCAAAAGAAACGTATGAAATGTTTCATCAAATTCAATTTAAAAACACATATCTATTAGGCATTTCGTTTCGTTTTGGAAAGAAAAAGTATAAGTTAGAACCTTATGTTCATAAATGGTTAGTCGAAGTAAAACGTAACTCTCCTCGACGAGAACTCTCTGTTTTTTTTAACATAAAGGAAAATGAAGCTGAGTTTCTTTCCTATTTATTTCAAGAAATGAATTTGTTTCAATGTATCGCTGAAAACGAAAACTTTACAGAGGATATAGATTATGAAGAAACCAAATGGGATCAAATATTATTACATTCTTCAATCTTAACAAAAATAGCTAAACCTTATTTTAAATTGGTTCAAATAAGTTTAATTCTTCTTTATATTCCTGTTGTAATTATTGCATTTTTTTCGCAAGGAAAATTATTTGAAAATCGATTTAGCGAAGCATGTATTTTATTTCTTTCTCCCATTATTACACCTTTAGTTAAATATTTTGAACGAACACAATATATGTTAGACAAAATGGAAGAATAAAAAAGCGACAGTACGTCGCTTTTTTTTACTTAAAAAAATGTCTTTACAAGTTGTTGATAATCATGAAAAAAGGACGGAATTTCATTAGGATTTAATCCAATGTATGCATTTTCTGCCACAGATGAAAAGTACCATTTTTGTTTTTCTCTACCTCTTTTAAACGCATCCCAAAGATTTTCTCCAAGTTTTTCATAGTCTTCTACTAAACTTTTTAAATTATCATATTTATCAGCTACAATCAGCGCTTTAATGTCAAGCGAAGCATTTTTTATGCTATCGATTGTATGCTGCTTTCGTTTTTCCCATGATTTATCTTTATCTTCTGTGTTTCCTTTGACAATTTCAAGCACTTCTTTTCCGAATTCACGCTCAATATCTTCAAACGTTACCCATGTATCCTCAACGGTATCATGTAAATAACCTGCCATTTGAACTGCTTCTGAAAAACCTGCTTCTTTTAATTGTTTTGCCACACGTATAGGGTGTTCAATCATTGGATTTCCTGTTGATTTTCGTACCTGACCCTCATGTGCTTTTGTTGCATATGCGCGTGCTTTTTCTATTGTCATATGTACGCCTCCTTTTTCTTTATTATAGCAAAAAAGACTACATTTTAGTAGTCTTTTCTTTTTTTACAAATGTCCAAATATTTTTCCTAAAAAATCAAAACCAGGAAGTTTCCCAAGATATTGCACGTGTGGTGAATAACCAATGCTGGCATTAAAACCTACAGAAGCACCATATTCGTAGGCATTATTTTTCATAATATCTACACCTCCTCCAACCATTCCTATTGTCACGTTGGTCATGGCAGATGATCCTGATAATTGGTCTTTCATTTTTTCAGCTGTGTTAATGGATGCTGGATTGTCAAATACACCTGCTCTAAATATAGACGCATAAAAACCATAACCTACACCTAATCCGTAGTCTAAATATACTTGACCATATTTATCGACGATTAAGCCTCCTTCTACTCCAATTGGGAAATTACTTCCAGAAGAGGGACTTGCTAATTTCATCACACTGGTATAAAATCCAACATCAAATTTCACATAGTCCATGCCACCAAAAGGTCGAATGGTTTTGTAGCGTAATTCATTGGCTGAAAAAAGTAATAAAAAAATAATTCCTAAAATTGAAATAATTTTAGGCATTTCTCCACCTCCATGAGATCATATTTTGGATCTTTCTCTTTTATTATAATGTGGTTTTTGGGTTTTTTTAGAAAAAGGAATGTTTTTTTTCTTTACTAATTCAATTAAAAAAGGTGGGGTTAAAATGATTCATCATACTAAATTTGGCATTCAAGGCTTAGATGAAATTTTAAAAGGAGGAATTCCTTCAAATTCAGGAATAATTATTCAAGGAACACCAGGAACAGGAAAAACAACACTTGCTATTCAATTTCTATATGAAGGTATTAAATTGTACAATGAAACAGGCATTTATATTACATTCGAAGAATTCCCCGAACAAATTTATCGTGATATGTTGAACTACAACTGGGATTTGGAAAAATTAGAAGATGAAGAAAAACTAAAAATTATTTTCATGACTCCAGATATGCTAATCACACAATTAAAAGAAGAGCAAAGTTTGCTTCATCGTTTAATTCAATCAATGAAATGTAAACGTTTAATTGTAGATAGCATTAGCATGTTAAAATATTTACAAAACGATGAAAAAGAACAACGAGATTTATTCTATTTATTAAAAAATAGTTTAAAGCGTTTAAATATCACTGCGTTATTTATTCGAGAGCAAGAAACAACAAACGCAGATTCGTTTTATTTTGAAGATTTTATTTGTGATGGAATTATCAATTTGACATTCAATACAAAAAATGAAACACGCACGCGAATGATTGAAGTCATTAAAATGCGAGGTGTTTACTTTGAAGAAGGAGCTCATATTTTGCGATTCACAAAACAAGGAGTTCATGTTATTCCTTCTTTTTGCGATCCTTCTTGTCACATTTTTTCAAAAAGTCCTATTATTTCAACAGGTATTCTTAGTATCGATGAATTAAACAACGGAGGTTTTCAAGATGGAACAAATATTTTAATGGAAACGGATAGCCTTGTCCGACATCGACGTATTTTTTTTCCAATTATCAAACATCAATTAGATGCTGGTAAAAAACTTTTAATTACACTCCCTATTTCCCTTTCATATGAAGAATTGGAGTATAAACTTTCATATTATGGTATTAATTTTAAAGAAAAAATAAAAGAAAAGAAAATTTTCTTTTTAGAATATACAAATCATATGACGCCTGATTTTTTAAAAGATAATATTATATCCTTAAAAAAAGATCATTCATCCACATTAGAATTACTTGAAAATCATTTGCAAACTATTTCATCTGATCCAACGTATTCTTGGTTTATTTTTTTAGATATTAACCTTATTTTATCTTCTATTGAAGAAGAATTCTTTTTACGTAAATATCCATTTATGATTTCAAGTTTAAAATCTGCTAATGTGTCCATTTTAAGTGCACTTAATGTTAATGAAGTCAAGCAAACAATTCATGCTTCTCTTCAAAAAATTTCAGATGCTACATGGAGACTTTGGAAAGAAGATAATTATTCTTATTTCCAAGTAATGAAAAACACAAGCGGAATTTCCAGTAAAATAAAAATTATGGAACTTCAGGAGAGCTATCCTTATATTGAAATGAGGTGAAAACATGAGGGATAAAATTGAGTTAATTCAACAAGAATGCGAGGCATTTTTTAAAAAAAATAGGTATGCTTTTATGACACCAAGTTCTCTTTCTTCTACATTAGGAAGAAATGAATATGACGTTCATCTTGCTTTGGAGCAACTTGTATTAAAAGGATTTTTGCTTCAAACAAATGAAGCCGAACATGAAATTCTTTATTTAAATGATCAACAACGTTTTTTTCCAAAAGAAGAAATGAAAAACGATATTAACCTTGATTCTTTAACAAAACGAGAAAAAGATATTTTTCATTATGTCGCCAAAGGGCTTCCTAGTAAAAAAATAGCTGAAACACTTTTTATTAGCGAACACACAGTAAAGAATCATCTTACAAATATTTTAAAAAAATTGCATTTACGTGATCGTATCGAGATTATTACAAGATGGCACGATTTTTCGCAAAATAAATAGGAAACATTTCCTATTTATGCTACCTATTCACCCTTTTCTTCTTCTATTTTATGTGAAAAATAGGAGGAAAAAAGGGTATTTTTTTTATTTAAAATACCGTTTTTCTAAAAAAAGATAAAATTCAATCCAAAAAGGTGGTGTATAACATGAGTCTTGAACAAAACATTTTGGTTGAAGTAATTGATTCCATTTCTTCTATTTTACCTTTTCAAGTGGAAGAAGCAAAAACCAAAGAATTAATTCCCTCCTCTGATTGTATTACGGTTCAAATTGAAACAGTAGGCGATTATCAATCAACAATTGTCTTAAAGGGAGACAACCGATTTTTTAATGAAATTGGAAAAACCATGTACGGAATGGAGCTCGATCAAGAAATGCTTTATTCATTTGCTAGTGAATTATGGAACATGATTTTAGGTGGTATTATGCGTACGCTTGGAGAAAAAGGAATTGAAATCGATATTACGCCTCCTGCTATTGTCCAAGATCAACCCGTTTCTTCGCAAAAATATCAATTAAATGTACATTTCCATGATCAAGTAGCAACTTTTTTTGTGTATATCAATCTATAAAAATAAGGCGGTGATAAAAATGGCAAGAGTTTTAATTGTTGACGATACAGCGTTTATGAGAATGGTATTAAAAGGAATATTTCAACGAAATGGACACGAAGTAGTAGGGGAATGTGGAAACGGTTTAGAAGCCGTAGAAAAATATAAAGAATTATCTCCAGATTTAGTAACAATGGATATTACAATGCCTGAAATGGATGGCATTACAGCAGTTAAACAAATCAAAGGATTTCATCCTGAAGCAAAAGTAATTATGTGCTCAGCACTAGGAGAAGAAACAAAAATGTTAGAAGCAATCAATGCTGGTGCATTAGATTTTATTGTTAAACCTTTTTCAGAAGAAAAAATAGTACAAGCATTAGCTCGTTTTATAAAAGAATAGGAGGGAGAAACATGGAACAATATGTCCTTATTTATGTTGGAAAAGAAAAGTATGGCATCAAAATTTCCGATATTAATGAAATCATTAAATTCATTACCATTATTGAAATTCCAAATGTTTCTCCTTTTATCGAAGGCGTTATTAATTTACGTGGAAAAATTGTTCCTGTTGTTAATCTTAGTAAACGATTTGATATGGAACCGACTCGTTCAACGAAAAAAACACGCATTGTCGTCGTTCATTTTCAAAAAGAAATGATCGGTATTATTGTTGATGAAGTAAGTAAAGTTACTTTACTTGAAAACATTGAAGAAACGCCTGATATTTTACCTTCTGAAACAAAAAAGTATTTTTCAGGTGTTGCCAATTTCGATGAACAAGTTATTCCTATTTTGGATATTGAAGAAATTTTAAAAATAGGTGGTGAGTAAATGGATTTCAATCAAGAAAACGCAGAATTGTTAGCTTTTTTCTTTGCAGAAATGGACGAACAATTAGAGACGCTAGAACAAGAAATTTTAAAACTGGAGCAAAATGCAGAAGATGAAGAAGGAATTCAAAGTATTTTCCGTGTTGCTCACAGTATTAAAGGCTCTTCTGCAGCGATGGGACTAACAAAAATTAAAGATTTAGCACATGAAATGGAAAATGTATTAGATCAAATTCGAAAACGAAATATTTCTGTTACAAGTGCTGTTGTTAATACATTATTTCAATGCATTGATGTTTTACAAGAATTAAAAGAAGCCTATTCTTCTGAATCAGATGTACAAACAGATATCACATCAATCATTGAACAATTAATTGCTTGTAAACAACAAACGGAAACACCAAAACCTGCAGAAACTACCACAACATCTCCTTCTGCTGCTTTGCAACCAGATGAATTAAAATTAATTGCAGATTTAAAAGAAAAAGGGCATCATTTGTTTCATTGTATAATTACACTTGATCCAGAATGTCAAATGGAAGTGGTTCGAACACAAATCATTTTCAACCAATTAACACAAGTTAGTGCTTTTAGTATTCCTAATTTTCAACCAAAAAATGATCAGCCGCTTGTTAAATCTATTTTTATTGTGACACTTGAATCAAAAGAAGAACTTCAAGAATTAATCGGAGATATGGTTGATGTAATTAAAGTTGAAATTGAAGCTATATCATTTGCTCATCCAACTGAAAAAAAACCAGAAAAAACAAAAGAAGTAAAAGAAAAACGAAACAATCAAACGATTCGTGTTGATGTAGAAAGACTTGAGAGCATTATGAATTTAGTGGGAGAAATCATTATTGATCAAACGCGTATTACGCAACTTGGTTCTTTGTTGAAAAGTCATTCTGGAGAAGATGCAATAGATGAACTAGAAGAAACAGTCAATCATATGTCAAAAGTGATCGGCGAATTACAAGAAAATGTCATGAAAACACGAATGCTTCCAATCGAGCAATTGTTTAATCGATTTCCTCGTATTATTCGTGACGCTTCTCAAAAATTAAACAAAGATATCAACTTAGTAATGGAAGGCGGAGAAACTGAACTAGATCGAAATGTGATTGAAGAAATCAACGATCCACTTATTCATATTATTCGTAATTCAATCGATCATGGACTTGAAACAGCTGAAAAACGAAAAGAAATCGGAAAACCTGAAAAAGGACTTGTTAAAATGAGTGCTAAGCACGAAGATAATCAAGTAGTCGTCATCGTCGAAGACGATGGAAATGGAATTGATGCGGAAAAAATAAAAGAATCTGCTATAAAAAAAGGCATTTTAACCGAAGAAAAAGCAGAGACATTAAGCGATGTAGAAGCTGTACAATTGATTTTTAAACCAGGTTTTTCAACAGCCAGTCAAGTCAGTGATATTTCAGGTCGTGGAGTGGGAATGGATATTGTTCGTAGCCATATTGAAAAATTAAGCGGAACAATTGAAATTGAGACGAAAAAAGGGGTAGGAACCAAAATGATTATTAAACTCCCTTTAACTCTAGCGATTATGAAAGGTTTATTAATTGAATTAAATAAACGCGTTTATTCCTTACCAACTAATAGTATTATTGAAATTGTTCGCATTCAAGAAGAAGACATTCAATTTGTAGGCGGAAAAGAATTTATTCAAATTCGCGAACGTATTTTACCTTTATGTTGGCTTCATGATCATTTTCATTTCCCGCGCGCCCATATAAAAAATAAAAACATTGTGGTAGTTATTATCGGTGTAGGTGATAAACAAATGGGACTTGTTGTTGATGAACTTATTGGAAATCAAGAAATTGTAATTAAATCTCTCGGAAACTATATTGGTAAAATTGATGGAATCTCAGGAGCTGCCATTTTAGGGAACGGAGGGATCGCGTTAATTCTTGATACCATTGGTATTATGAATTTGTTGCGCCATGAAAAGGAGGGAGAACATGAGTCATAATCAAGATGATCAATTTATTGCGTTTCGATTGGAAAATGAAGAGTTCGGCATTTTTATTACAGAAATCAATGAAATCATTATCGAAAAAGAAATTACACCTCTGGCAAAAACATCTGAAACGATTTTAGGCATGATTAATTTGCGAGGAGTGATTATTCCTATCGTGGATTTGCGCATTCATATGAATAAAGCTGCAACCACTCATAAAAAAAATCGAATCATTATTACAACGATTAAAAATCAAAAAGTTGGACTTTTGGTTGATGAAGTGACAAAAGTATTAAAAATTGAAGAAGAAAATATTGAAAGTTGTCCAGATATGTTATTTCAACACGATACGAATTATGTTCATTATTTATACAAATCAGAAGGAAAAGTAATTGTGTTATTAAAACTTGAAAATTTATTAGAAATAAACGATCTACAATCATTATCAGTAGCAACCAAGGAGGGTAAGTAAATGTTAAATAAATTATCTATGAAAGCAAAATTATGGGGAAGTTTCATTATTATCTTAGTACTGTTATTTGTTATTGGAATTGTTGCTTTTAACAGCTTAAACAATGCAAAAGAATCGTTAACAAGTATTAGTAAAATAGAATTACCAACTGTTCAAACAGTAGGAGATTTAACAGAAGAGTTAACACGTGTCCGCTTATTTGTTGTAAAGCATGGATTTGAAAAAACAGCAGAAGGTATGGCAACTGCAGAAAACAATTTAAATACAGATATTGATAAAGTTCATCAAAATATTAAAACATTACGCAGTATGCTTCATTCAGAAAAAGATAAAAATTCATTAGATGAATTTGAAAAATATTTCAACGAATACACGCAATATATTCCAGGAACAATAGAACTTTCAAAAGCAGGAAATTATGAAGGACTTCAAAATAATTTTCAAAAAATGGCACCATCTGCAGAAAAGGCAGTTACGTATCTTCAATATTTAAAAACAGCGACATCTAAAAAAGCAGAGACGATGTCTTCGGAATCAACAAAACAAGCTGACTCTAGCACAGTTCAAATTGTAATTGTGGCTTTGATTGCGACAGTTATTAGTATCTTTATTGCTCTTTTCATTACACGTTTAATTGGACGTTCTGTAAAAGAAGTGGCGAAAAATATTAATGATGCTTCTGTATCCATTAATGAAATTAAACAAACGATCGATGAATCATCTCGAAATGCTATTGCACTTGATGAATCTATGGATAAAACAAACGGTGCTGTAAATGAACTTGTTGCATCTATTCAACAAGTAGCAGGAAATACGTCAACTGCTTCATCTGAAGTAGAAGACATTTCAGCATCTGTAGAAGAGATGAGCAAATCGGTACAAGGAGTGGCGCAAAGCGCAGATAGTTTAACAACATCAACAGAAGAAACATCCGCTGCTATTCAAGAAATGATCGTATCCATTCAACAAGTAGCAGGAAACACTGAAAGTGTAAATATTAGTGTAGAAGAAATTTCTGCTTCTATTGAAGAGATGGGTAAATCAGTTCAAGGTGTTGCACAAAGCGCAGATAGCTTAACACAAAGTGCTGAAGAAACATCTTCTGCAGTTCAAGAAATGGTTGTATCGATTAAACAAGTAGCGGGAAGTGCTCAAAATGTAAGTGAATTAAGCAATGAAGTACAACGCGACGCAATTAGCGGAAACGAGGCACTTGCAGGAACATTAAAAGGAATGAAGGAAATTTCTTATGTTATTAACCAAGCAAGTGAAACAATGGTTAATCTCGGTAAAAGTTCTGAAGAAATCGGAAGCATTATCGAAGTTATTGATGAAATTGCTGAACAAACAAATTTATTAGCACTTAATGCAGCAATTGAAGCAGCTCGTGCTGGTGAACATGGAAAAGGCTTTGCAGTTGTAGCTGACGAAGTTCGAAAATTAGCTGAAAGAAGTGCAAAAGCAACAAAAGAAATTGCAGATTTAATTAAAGGTATTCAAGCAGAAACAGACATCGCTGTGAATTCCATTAAATTAGGTGCAGAAAAAGTAGAAGAAGGAAATGCTTTAGCTGATAAAACAAATAAAGCGATTGAAAAAATTACATCTGGGATCGAAAAAGTAGCAGAAGAAATGAAACAAATTGCAGCTGCTACAACGGAACAAACAAAAGGAAGCGAACAAATTATTATCGCTGTTGATAACGTAACCAAACAAGCCGTTACTGTGACACATGCCACAAAAGAGCAAGCATTAAGCACAGAAGAAGTGGTAAAAGGAATTATTAATACAAAAGAACAAGTTCAACAAATCACCAAAGCAACCGTTGAACAAGCAAAAGGTGGACAAGAAATTGTACGCGCTGTAGAAGATGTAAAAAATCAAGCAACTCTTTTAACACATGCAACACAAGAACAAGCACTAACATCAGAAGAAATTGTAAGAAGCTTATCAAATATCAAACAAATGGTAAGTGAAATTACCATTGCAACCAATGATCAAGCAAACTACGGAAAAGAAATTTCCAATGAAGTAGGTCTTGTTCGAAATCAAACGGAAAGACTTCGCTCAAATATCGAAAAACAAACGGTAGAAGCAGAAGGAATTGTAAAAGGCATGAACGAAATCGATGTTCAAGCAAGTAAATTAAAATAATACAGGTTATAACGCTTCCTCCTGATTAGGCGGGAGCGTTATTTACTAAATAGGAGGGAATAATATGAACCAACATTATGAAACATTAGCAGTTATGATTAAAGAATATTGTGGGATTGATTTTTTATCGAATCTTTCTAACTTAGAAATGAAAATGGTTAGTCGTTTGCGTTTGCTTTCGCTTTCAGTAGAAGAATATATTGATTATTTAAAAAAGACAAAAACAGAATGGGACAAATTAGTAGAATGTGTAACGATCAATGAAACGTATTTTTTCAGAGAAGAACAACAATTAGAGGAGTTTCAACAATTATTAGCTCAAAAAAAGAGTGATATTATTACGCTTTGGTGCATCCCTTGTTCTACAGGAGAAGAAGCGTATTCGCTTGCGATTTTAGCAAAAGAAGCAGAAAAGAAAACAGGAAAAAAAGTTAAAATATATGCATGTGATATTAATAAAAAAGTACTTGAAACAGCTAAAAAAGGCTATTACACGAAAAATTCTTTATCGTTTCGACGTTTTCCTTATGAAAAAAATTACTTAAACACATATTTCATAGAAGATGAAAAAGGATATCAAATTAAAGATGAAATTAAACAAATGATTACATTTGAACCATTTAACTTAAAAGATTCTGCAAGCTACAATAAATATCAAAACGTTGACTTTATTTTTTGTCGAAATGTATTGTTTTATTTTAACGAACCTATTGTACAACAAATTATTAACAATTTTTATCGCACGTTGCATCAAGATGGCGTGATGTTTTTAGGTCACGCTGAGTCCATTTCAAATTTAAAAACAAATTTCCAAACTCATTATACACAACAAACATTTTATTATAAAAAAGGAGTGTGATTTCATGAAAAAATATAAAGTATTAATCGTAGATGATTCTGCTTTCATGCGAAAAGGAATTAGTATGGTCGTTGAAAAAAGCGATGAATTTGAAATTATAGGTGTGGCGCGAAATGGAAAAGAAGCTGTCGAGAAAGTCCAGTCGTTACGTCCCGATGTCGTGACCATGGACATCGAAATGCCTGAAATGAATGGAATTGACGCATTAAAACAAATCATGAATGATTGTCCAACGCCTGTTTTGATGCTTAGCGCGTTAACAGATGATGGGACCAAGGCAAGCATGGAAGCGTTAGAAATTGGAGCCGTTGATTTCTTTTTAAAAAGCAATTTATTAAACAATATGGGTGATTTGTCTATTGTACAAGATTTTTTACTTCGTTTAAAAACCGCTTGTCAGGCAAATATTAAGAAAAAACCTATTTCCATTCATCAAACTCCTTTATTTTCCCCCGTAACGTCTGGAAAATATGAATGTTTGATGATCGGATCTTCTACAGGAGGTCCTTCAGCATTACAAAAAGTATTAATTACTTTTCCTGAAGATTTTCCTGTCCCTGTCGTAGTTGCCCAACACATGCCTCCTGGTTTTACAAAAGCATTTGCTGAACGATTAAATAAAGTATGTGCACTTACCGTAAAAGAAGCGGTAAACGGAGAAGAATTAAAAGCAGGAAATGTCTATATCTCACCCGCTGGTTTTCAAACGACCGTTTCTTTTCAACGAGGAAAACCTTTTATTACCGTTCATGAAACATATCCCATTGAAGCATTATACGCTCCTTCTGTTGACATTACTCTTGAAAGCGTTGCTTCTTGTTACAAAGAAAAATTAGTAACCGCTATTTTAACAGGTATGGGGAATGATGGAACAAAAGGATGCCAACATGCAAAACAATACAAAGGATATGTGTTAACCGAATCAGAAGAAACATGTGTGGTATATGGTATGCCAAAATCGGTTGTTGAAGCAGGTTTTTCTGACAGTGAACAACCTATTCATCAAATGGGAGAATTCATTCTTCGATTATTTGGAAAATAAAAAATAGCCGATCGGCTATTTTTTATTTTTTTTAAATTGATTCATCATGTTTTCCAAATTACGGCTTTGTTCTTCAATATTTGTTAAAATTTCTTCAATATACGCATTCATTTTATGGGCATTTTCTGTAATTTGTTGAAACTCTGTTTCAAGCGTATCAGATGTAGCATTTAATCCATGCATAATTTGTTCATTTTCTTTGGATTTATTCATGACTTTTCGTGTGTTTGAAGCTACTTTTTCAAACATCTCATTGAATTTATGCATAGCTTCTTTACTTTCTAAGAAAACTGTTATTCCCGTTCCTACTTTTTCTGTTACTTCAAATGACTTTTCTTGAATTTCTGCAATGATCATACCGATTTCTTTGGAAGATTTTTGTGAATCAATCGCTAATTTCTTCACTTCCTCTGCTACAACCATGAACCCTTTTCCTTGTTCACCCGCACGCGCTGCTTCAATACTTGCATTGAGTGCAAGTAAGTTTGTCTGAGATGAAATGGTATGTAACGTTCCTACAATGTTATCAATTCGTTTATTTTTTTCATTTAATTCATTAATCAATGCGTAAATAAATGTAAATGCTTGTTCTACTTCATTCATTTCTTCGACCAACTTTTCCATTTTTTGTTCACTAATTTCAACCACTTGTTTGTTTTCATTTGAAGCTTCTATAATGTTGGTTGAAATATGAAACGCATTCGCAATTGTTTGTGCATTGTTTTTAATTGTGTCGTTCATTTTAGATACACTAATCGTTTGCAATTCCAATCGATTGGTAATATCAGAAAAATTCGATGTAATCTCTTTTGAACTATTTTTCGCATTTTCTACATTTTCACTCATTGTTTCATATAACTGTTTGATTTTTCTTTCGGATTCTTTTGCTTCTTTTAGTGCTTTTTCTGTTTCTACTTTTGATTCTAGTACTTCTTTTTCTTTCTTTAATGATGCTTTTCTTGTTTTTTCTGAAGAAATGGATAAAAAAATTAAAAATATACTTGTCACAAAAATAAGTAAAAACACTTGAGGAAACATACCGTCTGCTACAAGTAATTGATTTTTTAAAAATGTGGCAGATATCACAAAAAAGAACAGGGCGTTGATTGTGATTAACTTCCAATTTTGATAAAGAGCGCAAATAACCAATGACACAATCAAAGGAGCTGTTAATCTTGTATCATAAGCTGCGCTAATAAAAATATAGGCATTAATTGCCGTTGATAAAATCATGGTAAAAAAGATCCATTTCTTTTTAACAATTAAAACCGTTAGTACGCCCATAACAAGGTATAAAGGGAATGTCATAATTACTGCTGTTTTTACATCATATCCACCGCTGATTCGACCGACTATTGCCATAATACTTAAAAACCATAACAAACCAAGCACAACTTTACTTCGTTGATGATTTAATTCTTCTTTCGTTGAATCTACATAAAACATCCTCATTTCCATTACCTCCCTCCGCATATGTAAAAATTACACTGAAAACAAGAATAATCAAGTTTTTTTAGAACAAAAAAAACAAGCCCTTTATGGGCTTGTTTTTATTTTTTTTCTACAGCGTGTCCGCCAAATTCATTACGAAGAGCAGCGACAACTTTACCTGTAAATGTTTCATCACCTTTTAATGATGTATAACGACTCATTAAACTAGCTGTAATAACAGGTGTTGCTACTTGAAGATCAAGAGCTTCTTCGATTGTCCATTTTCCTTCACCACTTGAATGCATGACACCGCGGATATTGTCTAATTTTTCATCTTTGTTAAAAGCACTTTGCGTTAATTTCATTAACCAAGAACGAATAACAGATCCATTATTCCATAACTTTGCTACTGCTTCATAGTCAAAATCAAATGGAGATTCTGCTAATACTTCAAATCCTTCACCAATAGCTGCCATCATACCATATTCAATGCCGTTGTGCACCATTTTCGTATAATGACCTGTTCCTGCTTCTCCTGTGTATAAATAGCCATTTTCAACAGCTGTGTCGCGGAAAATAGGTTCAACGATATCCCAAGCCTCTTTATCTCCACCTACCATGTAACATGCACCATTACGAGCACCGCTCATTCCGCCGCTTGTTCCACAATCCAAATAATAAATGTTTTCTTCTTTAAATGATTGGTAACGATGAATCGATTCTTTGTAATGAGAATTTCCAGCCTCAATCACAATATCTCCTTTTGAAAGAAGTGGCTTTACTTCTTCTAATACTTTATCTACCACTTGATGAGGTACCATTACCCAAAGTACACGAGGAGATGGAAGAGTATTTACTAAATCTGTTAAAGATGAAGTCCCTTCAGCGCCATACGCTTTTAATTCATTTACTGCGTTTGTATTTAAATCAAAACCAACCACTTCGTGTTTATGATCCAGTAAGTTTTGACCTAAGTTTAATCCCATTTTACCTAATCCAATTAATCCAATTTTCATGTTATAACCTCCGATGTAAGTAGTTCACTTTGTGTAGTTTTTAACAAAAAAGATAAAAACCTTTTTTAAATAAAAAAAACAGACAACGAATTGTCTGTTTTTTACTGTTATTCAGTTTCTGTTTCTTTTTTCTTTCGATTTACTAAAATTCCAGCTCCAACAATAATCACAACGAATGCGATTTGAATAACTAAGTGATACGGATGTAAATGAATAAGTTTTTCTAACCACTTGTCTTTTACAAGCATTTCACCTGCTACCCATGCTAAGATGGCTGAACCTATGTAAGTAATAATCGGAAAACGATCCATCGCTTTCATAATTAAGTTTGAAGCAAAAACAATAATAGGAATTGAAATGATTACTCCAATAATTAGTAATCCCATGTGACCGTTTGCTGCACCAACTAACGCAATAACGTTATCTAGAGACATTACAAAATCGGCAATAATAATAGAACCAATGGCACTCATAATCGTACTTCCAGCTTTTACATTACCTTCTCCTTCTTCGGCTGCTAATAATTTAAAAGCAATCCATGCTAACATGAATGAACCTATCGCTTGAACAAATGGAATTTCCAATAATGCTGCTGCAATGAATGCTAACCCAATACGAAGAATTACAGCTCCTGCTGTACCAAACATAACGGCTTTTTTACGATCTTTTTCGTTTAAGTTTTTGGCAGCCATTGCGATAACAACCGCATTGTCAGCTCCTAAAACGATGTCAATTCCAATCAATTTCAAAATAACTAAAAATGTTGAAACGTCTAGTGCTAGTCCTAAAATAGGGTGTCCAAATAAAGATAAAATTTGCATATTCCTAATCTCCTTTGTTTGTATGTTTTTTTTGCTACGAAACAAATATAGCATATAAGTACTTCTTTGTGTTGAAAAAAATCACTTTTTTTCCCTTTTAATTTTTTTTCGTCGAAAATTAAGGTTTTTTTTGCTAAAAATAAAATTTTAAAGTACTATAGTAATAGAAAGAGATGAAAGGAGAATGAGAAAAGAGAATGAGTTTTTATCAACGACATTCCTATACCCCAACACCTATTCCGTGTACGGAACAAAATTGGGAACAAATTCTAACAACACCACTTTCGAGTCGCATGCACTACGAAAGCGAAAATGGATCCGTTACATACGGTCAATTAACTGCTTATTTTAAAGGAGTTCCGTATGAAAAAGAAGAGTATTATAACCGATTATATTCTCTAAAAGAAGATCCTAGTTATCGTGTTCATGCATTTCACGGAAACCTGGAAAAAGCAATTGATCCAGCACACCGTAGTTCTCTTCACACCTTATTAGAGCGTGCGAGAAATGAAAATTTATCCGTCAATCGTTTACTTGGATTTTTAAAAGGAGACCCTAGTAAGTTGATTCCTTCTTTTTCAGATGACAGGATTCAACGAGCGGTTGAAGAAGCTCTTAAAAAGGTGATGACTCATTTTATTGAAACACATCCTGGTGGTTTTCGTCACGAAAAAACACATCGATTCTTAATGGATCTTGTGAAATGGTCACATAATCACCTGCATGCTTGGAAAGATGAAATGGTTCCAGAAGAGAACATGCCAAAAGTTCTTTGGTACGGAGAAGCAAAAGAAAGTCAACTCTACTTTTTAGTATTTTTATTTTATGTTGGATGCGACTTACTGATCTTTGAACCAACCGAACTTGATCTTTTTGCATCATTTCCTGATGTAAAAGAAGCACTATCTGTTATTTCTTATCCTGAAAAAGAAACCGAAATTCTTCCATTTCCAACGGAAAAATTAGCTAGAGCACGAACGGTTGCTTATCAAGCATCCGCTGAATTGTCTAGTGTTATTCATCATGAAAACTCAGGTTTTTATCGTCCGTGGCAATTTCGTCAATATGAACCAAAGAGCTTAACACTAAAAACCACCTATGATGAAGTGTTTATTTTAGGAAAAGAATTAGCACGAATTCGTCCAAACTTTGTTGCAGAAAAACAACAAGTGGTCATTCCATCTATTTTCGCTAAAATTGCAGGCGTTAGCCGCAATAAAAACGAATATTGGAAACAAGCGCATTCACTTTATGAACAACCGCTTGTGACAACACTTGATTATTTTCCATTTACAAAAGAATCTACACAAAATTACATTTTGCACTATCGTAAATGTTTAGGTTCAGACGGGAAATTAATTCCTGAAAAAATGATGGAAGGTAATTTTTGGGGGTATCAACGAGAAACAAATCATGTACAAGAAGCTATTGCTCACGCTATTCGCCGTTGTTGTGAAAAACCTAAACTTCAACCGCTTCGTGGAGAGACAATGGAACAACTTCAATTGTATATGTTTACACAATTAGTTGACATACCTGACAAATTCATTACATTGTTACAACAGTTTGACTATGCCCAAGTAGTGCCAAAAGTCCTTGTGTATAACAATGGAACAAGAGGCGTACTAAGCAGAAGTGATGCAGCAGTTTTATTGCTTCTTCATGAACTAGGTATGGATGTAGTCATCTGGAACCCTTCAGGTCAAGTGGACCTAGAAGAATACGTAGAAGAAAAATGGTTTGATATTCATTGGTTAGAAGAAATGGTTTTTGAACAACCGTTTAAACCACAAAGTATTTTTAAAAAATGGATTAAAAAAATTACCGACTAAAGGGAGAGATTTATCATGATGGAAAACCAACAAAATCGTACAAAAGCTGAAGTATTAGTAGTAGATTCAGAGCAAGAAGCAGTATCAATTGTAGAACAAATGAAACCCGATCCATTAGCGCTTCGTCAAAAACCAGAAGTACAAAATATTGCACGTTCATTAACGATGAAAGATGCTAATGCAATTGTTCAATTCGGACAAGAACCAGCGGTAAAAGTTTCAACATATGCAGATCGTATTTTAAATAATCTAAAACGAGATGAATTACATGATACAGGAGACTCGTTTAAAGAATTAACGCGTATTATGAATTCTATTGATTTGAAAGAAATTCAAAATGAACCAACAGGAATGTTCAAAAAAATGTTTTATAATGCAGAAAAATTCGCTAAAAAAATATTAGATAAATACGAAACGCTTGGAAATGATATGATGAAAGTTAATAATAAACTAACTGAATTTGAAAGAAAACTAGACGATTCTAATCGTATGTTAGCTGGATTATTTGAAGAAAACCGTCAATTTTATTACGATCTTGAGAATTACATAATTGCAGGAGAAATGCGTTTAGAAGAATTCGAAATGCGCTATCAACAAGCACAATCTCGAAATATTGATCCACTCGAGCTTCGTGAAATGCAATCGGTTATTGATTTGCTTAACCAACGCATTTACGATTTGGATATGTCTCGTACTGTTGCTCTGCAAAGTGCATTAGAAATTAAAATTCAAGAAGAAAGCAATCGAAAATTAATTTTAAAAATTAAGTCTGCTTTCACTACAACAATTCCATTGTTTAAAATTCAGATTATTAAAGCTGTAACTGCAAAACGCCAAGCAAATACAAACGAAGCACTTGACGCACTTGATAAACACACAAATGAAATGGCAAAACGTGCAGCGCAAAGTACAGTAGAACAGGCAAAACGTTCCGCTCTTACAGGTGGACGTGGTGCATTAGATATTGAGACAGTAGAACAAATGACTCAAACTATCATTAATGGTATGCAAGAAGTCGCACAAATTGAAGAAGAAAACCGACGTAAATTAAAAGACGGTCGTCAACGTCTTGAAGTACAACGTCAAAAATTAGAAAACTCAAGCAATAATTAATAATATATAAAAATCGTTAAGTTCGCTTAACGATTTTTTTTCTTTTTCTTTCCCCAAAATGAAAAAAATGGCGTATAACCTATTGCGTAATCGCGCATTCATTTTGTATAATAAATGTGCAACAACAATTGAAAAAGGGGTGTTTATATGCTTTCATTATCAAAAGGTGAAAAAACAAATTTACTTAGTTTAACAAAAAACAATTCATTAAAACAAGTTAATATAGGCGTTGGTTGGGATCCTATTTTTGTAGATCAGCCAAAACCTTCTGGTTTTCTTGGGAAAATGTTCGCAAGTGATTCAGGAAAAAAACAAATCGATGTCGATATTGATGCATCTGTTATTTTATTAAATGAACAAGGTCGCGTTCAACATGCAAAAGATGATGTTGTGTATTTCGGTCATCTTTCTCATTCTTCAGGCAGTATCAAACATTCAGGGGACAACCGTACAGGAGACGGCGATGGAGACGATGAAGTGATTTCTGTTTATTTAGATCGTTTACCTTCGTATGTTCATAAAATTTTAGTGGTCGTAAATATTTACAACTGCGAACGCACGAAGCAACATTTTGGAATGATTGAAAAAGCACAAATCAACATTTATAATAAAGAAAACAATTCAAAACTTGTTCAATATAATTTAACAGATAATTATCAAGGTAAAACAAGTATTACTGTAGCAAGTTTAGTACGAAATGGGTCAGATTTTGAATTTGAAGCCATTGGAGATGGCGGAAATGAAACTTCCTTATCTCAAATGATTCGCACATATTCATAATTTTTTTATCATTAAAAAGGAGTGATTTTTTATGTTAACATTACAAAAAGGTGGAAACCTTTCTTTATCAAAAGTTGATCCAGGACTTAAAATTTTACGTCTTGGTGCAGGGTGGGACCCGAACCAATACGATTCAGGTGCAGAATTTGATGTAGATATTTCAGCTTTCGTATTAGGGACAAACGGGAAAGTGATTAATCTTCCTGGAAAAGCACCTGGTGAAGATACATTTTTATTTTATAATCAGCGTTCTCTTTTAAACGGCGCTATAGTTCATAGCGGAGATAACCGTACAGGTGATGGAGATGGAGACGATGAATCGATTATCATCGATTTAACAAAACTTCCTGCTGAAGTAGATCGTATTGTTTTCGTTGTAACCATCCATGATGCACTGGCAAAAGGGCAAAATTTTGGACAAGTACCAAACTCATGGGTGAATTTATACAATGAAGAAGTGTATCAACAAGATCCATCTAAAAAACTAGCATTCTTTGAATTAGCAGAAGAGTTTTCAACCGAAACATCAATGGTTCCTGTTGAACTCTATCGACACGGTGGCGAGTGGAAGTTTAAAGCGGTCGGTGCGGGTTATAATGGTGGTTTAGCAGAGTTTTGTAACGATTTCGGCGTACAATTAGGGTAATTAAAAAAGGAGGTGGATTCCGCTAAAATAATGATTTTAGCGGAGAATTTATGATTACATTGCAAAAAGGTGGAAATCTTTCTTTATCAAAAGAAGATCCAGGTTTAAAAGTATTACGTGTAGGTGCAGGTTGGGACCCAAATCAATATGACACAGGTTCTAGCTATGATATTGATATTTCAGCTTTCTTATTAGGAGCAGATGGAAAGATTTTTGATGCATCAAGTTCTACTCCAGGTCAAAATAGTTTTCTTTTTTACAATCAACGCAACCTTTTAAACGGTGCTATTGTTCACAGCGGAGACAACCGTACAGGCGATGCAAGAGGAGACGATGAATCAATTATTATCGATTTAACGAAACTTCCTGCAGATATTCAAAAAGTTGTTTTTGTTGTAACCATTCATGATGCACAAACAAAAGGTCAAAACTTTGGTCAGGTGCCAAATTCATGGGTTAATTTATACAATGACGAAATCTATCAACAAGATACAACTAAAAAATTAGCATTCTTTGAATTATGCGAAGAATTTTCAACTGAAACATGTATGGTTCCTGTTGAACTATACCGACATGGTGGCGAATGGAAATTCAAAGCGGTCGGCGCTGGATATAACGGCGGATTGCTTGATTTTTGTCAAGATTTCGGTATTCAATTAGGATAAGTAATTCCCTCGACTAGCGTCGAGGGCTTTTTTTATGTTTTTTAGAAAAAAATGATTTTTTTTCACAAAAAATCGAATTTTGTCTTATACTATCTTTGTCTTAAAAAAATACATACTCAAAGGAGTCGATAATTATGGCAGTAACATTGACAAAAGGAAATTCATTTTCACTAAAAAAAGAGGCACCTGGATTAAAAATTGCACGTATTGGGGCAGGTTGGGATCCAAATCAAACAGGTTCAACTTATGATGTGGATATTTCAGCGTTCTTATTAGGAGCAGATGAAAAGATTTTTGATGTTCAAGAGCCAAACGCAGGAGAAAATAGTTTTCTATTTTATAATCAAAAATCATTGTTAAATGGTGCGATTGTGCATAGCGGTGATTGTCGAACAGGAGGAAAAGAAGACAGAAGCGATGACGAAGCAATTATTGTTGATTTCTCTAAACTTCCAGCTTCTATTCAAAAAGTGGTGTTTGTTGTAACGATCCATGAAGCACAAACAAAAGGTCAAAACTTTGGACAAATTCCAAACTCTTGGGTCAATTTATACAACGAAGAAGTATATCAAAATGATCCAACAAAAAAACTAGCATTTTTTGAATTATCAGAAGAATTTTCTGTTGAAGATTGTATGATTCCAGTTGAATTTGAAAAACAAAATGATGGCTGGGTATTTAATGCAATTGGAGCAGGCGTAGATGGAGGTTTGATGTATTTTTGCAATAAATTTGGCATTGAAGTTGCTTAAAATGATGTTGGAAAAGACGGGTTTTCCTGTCTTTTTTCTACCAATTCTTATGAAAACATGGTAAACTAAAAAAGAAGAAATGATAAAAAAAAGGAGCTGTTGTATATGACAACATTAACACTACAAAAAGGACAAAATTTAACGCTAGATAAAGTAGATCCAGGACTAAAAGTCGTTCGTATCGGCGCAGGTTGGGATCCGAATCAGTATCATTCTGGTTCAACATATGATGTTGATATTTCAGCGTTTTTATTAGGCGAAGATAATAAAGTTGTAAAATTCCCAGGAAAACAAGCAGGAGTAGATAGTTTCCTATTTTATAACCAAGAATCTCTATTAAATGGCGCAGTCGTACATAGTGGAGATAATCGCACAGGCGAGGGAGACGGAGATGACGAATCCATTATCATTACTTTAGACAAACTACCAAAAGAAGTCAAAAGAATTGTATTTGTCGTGACGATTCACGATGCAGAACTTAAAGGTCAAAACTTTGGACAAATTCCAAATACATGGGTTAATTTATATAACAACGAAACAGATCAAAAATTAGCTATGTCGGAATTAACGGAAGAGTTTTCCACAGAAACAGCCATGGTTCCAGCAGAACTTTATATCCATAACGATGTATGGAAATTTAAAGCATTAGGCGCAGGATATAACGGTGGATTGTTTCAATTTTGTCAAGATTTTGGCGTTCAATTAGGCTAATACACAAAAAAAGAATGGACATGTCCATTCTTTTTTTTATAAACTGACAGCAACCATGACAATACAAATAATTAGTAAATAATTAATCGAATAAATGAACATATTTGTTGCCCATTTTGTTTCATTTTTTGCTTTTTTATTCATAAAGCTAAGTCCTAACCATCCTAAGTTGGCACAAGTGAAAATAATCACAAATATCATTCCTAAATCTTTTAAAAAATAAGCAAGTGGAAATAATAATAAAATCCAAAAAATAATTTGTTGTTTTGTTTTATGTATTCCGTGCACAACTGGAAGCATCGGAATTCCTGCCGCTTTATACTCTTCTACTCGTCGAATAGCAATGGCGTAAAAATGAGGCATTTGCCAAATGACCATCCATGCAAATAATGCCCATGCAACAAGTGATAACGAAGGATCTATCGCGCTCCAACCAATTAAAATAGGTACCGCACCAGGAACACTCCCAATAATGGTATTCCACCACGTTTTACGTTTTGACCACATACTGTAAATGAATACATATCCAATAAAACCAACAAATCCATAAACCATTGAAACCCAATTAGCAAACGATAAAATAAATAAGCCAGCTGCTACAAAAACCGAACCGACAATAAACGTTGTCTCAGGTGAAAATACACCTGTTACAGTAGGACGATTTTTTGTTCGTTTCATCAAAGGATCAATATCTCGGTCAATGTAGTTATTCAAACTGCATGAACCTGCCACTACTAAAGAAGAACCTAATAATGTAATGATCACAATTGCGAGTTGATCGAAAAATGCGATTTCTTGCATATAACATGCAATCCACATGGCAACAAATGCCGTTAGTGCATTGGAATAAACAATGCCTGTTTTAATCAATTGAGTAAATTCTTTCGTTTTGTTCGTTTTCATGATGTACTCCTCTTCTTTTTTTCTTTGTTTATTATACATGTTTCATTACTAAAAAAACATCTCTATGAGATGTTTTTTTTCATAATATAACGAATGTCCATATTTTCGTCATAATTTTCTCCTATTGGAGAAAATTCATGATTTTTATAAAACGTAACAGCTTGTTGATTAATGCCACTTACTTCTAATAATAATTCCCTTTTCCCTTTTTGTTTGGCTTGCTCTTCAAAGTGACGTAATAATTGATGACCTACTCCTTTTTGTCGATAAGAAGATGACACAAACATTTGCATTAAATAAACCATCCCCTCTTGCTCATTTGTTAAATAAAATCCTTCCACTTTCCCTTCTACTTCATACACATACGCGTCATATCCCATTTCCGTTCCTACTTGTTCATACCATTCCATAATACCTATATAAAAAAAATAATCATAGTTCATTTCTTTAAAATTCAGTCCATATAATTCTTTTTGGTGCTCTAAAATAGGTTTTAAGTGCTTAGGTTCGTATGGTTTAATCATCTTGTTATTCTCCTTTTTTTCTTTATTATACCAAAAAAAACCGCGTAATTTTTATTTTTTTTAGTATAATAAAAATATCTTAATAAAAGGAGCGTGGACTATTTTGTCTTATTATCGTATTACATTATCATCCTGTTTGCCTATTTCTCTTTTGGAAAAAAAAGAATATATTGATCGTATGTTTCCTGCATCTAAAACGTATCAAAAAGATAAACAGAGAAACCAAGGATTTTTACTAAAGTTTAATCATAGCATTGGATTTAAAAAAGTCAGTAGTTGGATTGATAACACAAGTACAATTATCCAAGAAGAAGTTGAATCTCCTGAGGGTTATTTGAACCCAAAAGAATTATTACTTAAACACATGCAAACGCCTGTAGAGGGACCTATTATTCTTTCATTTGAGCTACCAAAACAAAAAATGAAACATGATAAGCAAAAATTTTCGTACGATACCAAAACAATTTCCGAAAAATGGTGCTCTTTTTTGCAAAAAGTTTTTCCACATCTTCAGTGCGAGTTAAGCGAAGTCAATCATCAAACGATGTTATCCTTAAAGGATTATACTTTACAGTACTTTTATCAATGCATCGAAAAATCGTCTTCTTGCACCATTGAATTTAGCAGCGAAACCTATTTAACAAACGAAGAAAAAAAAGAAATTTTAACACATTTACAACCTTTATCTGATGAATATATTTTAGATATTGGACAATATAACTGTTCAACGTGTGCTGGTTACAGCAATGGTCAAAAACCTATTCATATTGAACTTATTTATCTTCAAAAAAATCGATACGCAAGCTAAAAAAGCATGGAATATTCCATGCTTTTTCTTTTTTATTTTCTACATAAGTTGGGATAAAAACATCGTTGCGATTCCAAAATAAACAATTAATGAAAAAATATCATTTAATGTTGTAATTAATGGACCAGAAGCAATAGCTGGATCTATTTTACATTTGTATAAAAGAATCGGAATAATTGTTCCTGCAAGTGTTCCAATGATGAGTGTTAAAAATAGTGATCCACCTACAACCAATCCCAGAACAGGATTCCCTTGCCAGAAATAAGCAACAAGTGCAATTAATATTCCACAAATCGTTCCGATAATCAAACTAACGCCAAATTCTCGTCCAATTAATTTTGTGATTGTTTTTGCAGTTAAATCGTTTGAGACAAGTCCCCTTACTACAACAGCTAGACTTTGTGTACCAATATTTCCCGTCATCCCAGCAATCATAGGCATAAAATACGTTAATGCTACCACACTATGTAAGGTGTGTTCAAAACGACTAATAATATTTCCTGATACAAGCCCAATAAACAATAATAAAATAAGCCAAGGAATGCGTCTAAATGCTGCAACTATTGCATTAGTGTGAAAATCAATCGTTTTTCCTGTTGCTGCCATTTTTTCAATATCTTCATTGGCTTCTTGAATCACGACATCTAGCATATCATCTACCGTTACAATTCCGACTAATTTCTCCTCATTATCCACAACGGGTATGGCTGCAAAATCATAGCGTTCAATCATTTTTGCTACTTCTTCTTGGTCTGTTTCTACATGAACAGATAGTACCCGATGATACATAATGTGTTCAATTTGTTCTGTAAGATCTGCGAGTAATAAATCTCGATAAGAGACAACGCCTGCAATTTTCTTTTCATCATCAATAACATATAAATAATTAATGATTTCGGTGTATTCAGCAAATTCTTTTAATTTATCCACCGCTTTTCGAACCGTATAATCTTTATAAATCCAGACAAAACGGTCCGTCATTAATCTCCCTGCTGTTTCAGGAGGATAGTTCATGATATCTCGTACAATTGTAGATTCTTCATTATCCATTCCTGATAAATATTCTTCTACTTTTTCTGGATCAATTTCTTCTAAAAGAAAGGCAACATCATCATTGTCCATTAAATCCATTACTTTTCCTGTTTTTTCAATACCCAATTTGTTCAATAAAGCAAATTGGGTTTCTTTTGGTAATTCCCCTAGTAAAAGTGAGATTTGTTCAAGCGGCAAGTAAAGTAGAAATCTTGTTTGATGTTTTTCTTCTACTTCTTCAAATAATTGAGCCAAATCATATGGTTGTAATTCATCTGCAAATGAGACAAAATCATGTTTCTTTCCCTCTTTCAACCACGTTTCAACACGCATAAGAATATCTTGTTCCATATTTCTATCTCCTTTCCATTTTTATCTTTTTTTATTTTATCATAAAAATAAATGACCAACCCTTTTTTTCTTTGACAATTGACAAAATTCGACTATAGTTACTCTAACTGACAAACAAGGCATCACGCTAGGAGGAGTTTAATTGAAGAAAAAGGAGTTTGGTGACGCGATGAATTCAGTCAAAGGAACAATGGCACTAGAAGGATTTATGTTAACACAACAAGATGTAGAAATGATTCAACAGCGACAAGAAGGAAGTATGACGCACGAACAATTTATCCAAAAAACAAAAGAGGACGTGGAAAAAAATGGAAAATAAACAACAATCACTTTATTGCTTTGAAGAAAGCGAGGTTTTATTGAATCTAGGAAATTTTAATACACAGGAGAAACTAGATCAATACGAACGTCGTGTAACGGCTAATGCATTAATGTCATTGGAGAAAAGACCTTTATACGGAAAATTTGATGCAGCTCATTTACGTGCACTACATCGTTTTTTATTTGAAGATGTATATGCATTTGCAGGAGAATATCGAAAAGAAGAAATTGCAAAAGGTTCTTTTCGTTTTGCATCTGTTCGTTTTTTAGAACAATCTCTTTCGTATGTTTTAGATGAATTAAAAGGAGAAAATCATTTAAAAGGCTTATTGGTAGATGATTTTTCGACACGCGCAGCTTATTATTTAGCAGAATTAAATGTTATTCACCCGTTTCGTGAGGGAAATGGACGAACACAACGCGAGTTTATTCGTTTACTTGCGCTTCAAGCTGGATATAAAATTGATTGGTCTCGTGTCGATCAAGATACATACATGGACGCTTCTATTCGTTCCGTTTCTAATTTCACTAATCTTTCTCATGTGATTCGCCAATGTATTGTTCATGAAAAACCAAATAAAAACTATATGAGTTTTTACGCGGAACAGAAAGATAGTAAAATCTCGTAAGCTATTGAAAAATTCAATAGCTTTTTTTTGTAAAAAAACCGCTAATGCGGTTTTTTATCGTTTTACTTCAATATAGGTCTGATCTTTTGCATCAAACGCAAATTCAAGGGATAATTTTGTAATGAGTTGAATTTGTTCTCCATCTTCTGTTAAAGGACCATCTTCAGGTAAATAAATCAAAAAAGGAATGTCTTTTTTTTCATTAGGTCCCATCAAAAATCCTTCGTGTACTTTATAATCACCAATAACGGTTGTTGTGTAGTGTTTTTCTGTTGAAAGTTCAATAAATACCGATACAATTTTTCGCTTAGTTGAACCATTTTCAATTGAAATAATTCCTTCTATTTCGTCTCCTTTTTGAAAGGTATGTTTTTCTAATTTCATATGAACCGTCACAGATTTATTTGCAAATTTGTTTTTCATTTTTTGGATAAATGACATTTCATCACCTCTTCTCTTTTTACCATCTTATAGAAAAAGTTTTTTTTGTCAAATTAAAATTTGTCATATTTTCATTTCTACGCACATAGACTAATTTCGTGAGGTAATCACACCAACTAAAAGGAGGAAATGTCAAATGAAAATTCAAATGCATGAAAACACAGCGTATCGCTCAGAGGATTTAGTAGGAAAGCTTTCAATCCCAACTATTGTATCAAAACAAGGTTCTCGTATTGTGTACCAACTTAACCTAATGTTCCGTCAAATCACTAGTTTATTTGATCATATGCCTGTAAAAGAAAGTAAAAAAGAAGAAGTGTACCAAGAAGTTGATTTAGCGGTGTTGCGTAACCGATTTGTAAAAGCTGATAAAGTTCAAGAAATTGTTCAATATGTGTCGGAAAATCGAGACAACTATATTCTGCCTCCTATTTCCGCCGTAACAGAAAAAATGTTTTCGTTTCATCCTTATAACAATGAAGAAATTGTTGAGCGGATGGGGGAACAATATGACCTCATACGGAATCCGCATTTAATTGAAGAAGTCCTCGATGAATTTGATAACATGCTACAAGGTATGCTTATTGTAAAAGAATCCGATTTTAATATCGAAATTATGGATGGGAATCATCGTTGTGCTAGTATTCACCGACTCGCAGCTCTCGGGAAAGAATATAAAGACTTACGGATCGGTGTTCAAATTTTTTATGAAAATGATCTCGATCGCCAGCGCCAAGCTTTTGTTGATCTCAACACTTCCACTCAAATTGATAAAACGCTACTCACGTTATTTGGAACACGCGATCCACTTTCTGTCGCTGCAAAAGAAACAATTGGAGATAATGAAGCCTATCGCTTAGAAGAATTTGATCTTAATTCACCAAATTATATTGGATTTGATATGGTCAATGATTCTATTTCAACATCCAGTACAGCATGTTTAACGTTGAATGTAGTGAAAAATATGCTCATTAAATTCGCCTTAGGTGAATCAGGTACAAAGAAAAAATTCGCAAAAGAATTTACACCAGGGACAGAAAAATACCAAGCACTACTCACTGATTTTACACTTTATTTACGGACGATTTTCTCAAAAGTGGAACCATTTACACGGATTAAGCAATTAGGTATTCAATCTGTACCTGATCTTCGAAAAGAATATGTTTCACTAAATGCTGCAGGTTTATATTTAATGGCAAATATTGCGCATTTAGCTCGTAGCAACGGATACGATATTCAAGAAACAGCTATTCGTGTTAGCGGACTTGATTGGCGAAGAGAGCTTGAAGCTTCCTATGGTCAAAAAGAAGTAAATCCTGCCTTTTTGGGAGGACTACTCAATGAAAAAGGTAATGTTTCCAATAACCGCGTTGCTCAACTCGCTTCACTTAAACATGTTTCGGAGCTTCTCAATGTCCACGAAAAACTTGTTAGCCACCTTTAAAAAGGTGGTTTTTTTATTTTTACAAAAGGATTCTTCATTTTTATCCCTTATTTTGTTAATGAGGTGTTTTTATGAAGAAAAACATTACCCTTTTCCTTTCTTGCTATGAAATATGCATTCGTATCTATCGTGAAGGAGGCTGTTATGAAGATGTGTTATTTACCCAACAAAAACTTCCTACCGCAAAAGAATTATATGGATTTATCGATTGTTACGTGGAACCTTTTTTATTTCAAGAATGGAAAGATAATACGAAAGATAAAGATAATTTAGATAAAGGTGTAACTGTTTTTTTCTATGAAGTGTATGACAAGTCTTACAAACGAAAAATAGATGAATTTTATTTTTCTCCTATCCAACTTGAAACCCATTTACCTTCTTTTCGCATTCGAAAAATTGTAGGTGAATACAAATGAATGTAACATTTCATGGTTCCGTTTCTCTAGGAAGTGCCTATCGACACGCCCACGCTTTAAAAAAAGGACATATTTGGATAGGTGAATGTGATATTTTGCGCATCATTTCAACAAAACGTTGGAAAAAACGTGTATATGTTACCGTTACGCTCCCTACGCTTACACGCCGTTTTTTTGGTGAAAGTTATCAAGAACTTGGTTATTCTTTTTCATCTAATCAACAAGAAAAAGACTGCTTTATGGTAGGAAAATACAATATCTTATCAATTATTTCTCACTATGAACACACAACAATTACATTAACGATATCAGATGAGGAGTGTACGTCATGAATTGGCAAAAACCATTTACATCACATTTACATTTATTTGATTCTATTTCAAATAAAGAAGAAAAACAAAAAATTGCACAGAAAGTAGCTACTTATTTAAACCCACACGACGTGGTTGGAATCGGTTCAGGATCTTCTTCTTATTTAGCTCTTTTAGCCCTAGCACAAAAAAGCAAAGAAGAAAACATCCCTTTTACGGCTATTCCTACTTCTCACGAATTACATTTAACATGTCAAACTCTTGGCATACCGACAACTACACTTACTCACCAAAAACCCGATTGGGGGTTTGATGGAGCCGATGAAGTAGATGCAAAACAACGACTCATTAAAGGACGCGGAGGCGCCCTATTTAAAGAAAAATTAATTATGAAAGCATCGAAAAAAACATTTATTTTGATTGATCAAAGCAAACACGTAGAAAAATTAGGGCAAAAAACGCCTGTTCCAATTGAGGTATTTCCTGACGCCTTATCATTAGTTGAACATGAACTTCTTTCTTATGGGGTTTCTTCTTTATCTCTTCGTCTTGCTAAGGGAAAAGACGGTCCCGTTATTACAGAAAACGGTAATTTTATTTTAGATGTCTTTTTTACATCTATTAACGATGATTTAGAAAAAAACATTAAAGGCATTCCAGGGGTAATAGAATCAGGACTTTTCTTTCATTATCCTATTGAATTAATACAAAATATCTAATTTACAGACGAGGTTTTTTGGATTAAAATGTAAAAGGATACAAAAAAAGAAAAAGGAGGAAAATGGATGAGGAAAATAATCTTATTAGGAAGCTCCGCCATTTTTGCCGCTTTGTTATCTTTGGGAGTGAATCATCCAAGGGAGTTTGAAAAAATTGAAAATGCAGAAATTTTGCAACCACAAAAACAACAAGAAGAGTTGCAAAAACAATTACAAACAGAAGAAGGATTAAAAGAAGATGTAAAAGAAGAAATTAGTTTACTTGAAAACCATTTAAAAGAACATGATTTTGACAACCTACATCAAAAAAGAGAAGCGTCTGACGAACTACAAACGCTTTATCAAACTCTAAAAGTTCACGAGCAAGAAATTAAAGATATTAAACAAAAATTTTGAAAGCAGAAGAAATTCTTCTGCTTTTTTTCTCTTTTTTTTATTTTTTACGTTATACTAGGGACAATTTAAAAGGAAAAGGAAGGGATCATAATGATTCATACACTAAAAGATTTGCAAGAAGAACAAGTAATTATGGGAGAAATTAAATCTCTTGATTCACACAATCATGCTTATGGTTTTCATGTACAAAATGCGGGACCCGTTTTCGTGTTTCATTTTGATAACGAAGTCATTGTTCAAACAACAAATGATGTAAAATCAATGACGTCAATGGAAGCATTTGATTATCTTGCAGCTTTAGCTTATAAAAACGAAGAAGTTGATTATACAGTCAACGAAATATCAGGAGAACAGCTATTTTATCAATAAAAAACCACTTTACAAGTGGTTTTTATTTTTCTAAATAGTAGCGACTTAAATGATGCGCCGTTTTTAAATAACCGTCATGAACAAGTTCTTTTGCATAAACAAATGAAATCCGATAACCTTTGTTTTCAAGTTCAGTTGTTCGTTCCAAAATAGATCTTAAACGTTTACTACTTTTTTGCTTTAAGGACGAAGGGTTGTTCAATTGCTGCACAAGAAGCGCATCATCATTATAAATCGTGACTTCATAATCTTGAAAACTTTCCATGATATCAAACGTGCAGGAAATAGCAAAAAGTTCATGTACATTTTTTCGTCCTATTTGCGTATGAGAAAAATGGTACTTTTCTGTTTTATCTTTCCCGATTCGAACAACGCCTGCTCCCATTTTCCCTTCAAAACTACTTCCATCACATACGTATTTAACCATGTTGTACCTTCTTTCCCAACAATTAAAAACTCGCATTTGCGAGTTTTTAATTAAAACCAAGCGGAGTTGTCAACTCTTTTGTGTTCCATGTTGCTTTTTCTGTTTTACGATTGTTTTCTTTGATTTGATCAATAACTTCATTGATATCAATTTCTTCTTTATTAAAATCAGCAAAAGCTACACGACGGAAAATTTCATTTAATTGTACATAGGAGAAATATTCCGTTTTTTCAACGATATCTTTGATTTCTATTTCACTTAAGAAATCACCCATCCCTCGAATATGTAGATATTCTAAACGTAGTTCTTTGTTTGGTAATTTAATTTCAAACGTACGATCAAAACGCCCTGCACGATTAATAAGTGCTTTATCAATTCGTTCAGGATAGTTCGTTGTACCAATTAATAAAATACCTTCTTTTGTGGTTGCTCCGTCAAGCGTGTTTAAAAAACTAGAACGACAAGGCTGTGGAAGTGAATCTAAATCTTCAATGACTAACACCACTGGGGCTAATTCCGCCGCTTTATCAAACACAACTTTAATTGAAGAACTTGTTGTAAATTCGTTAATTTGCCAGTAGATAACAGGCGCATCAATGGAGCTAACAAGTGATTTTACTAACGTCGTTTTTCCGTTCCCAGGTTCTCCGTATAAAAGAAGACCACGTTTGTGAGGAAATTTATACTTTGTATAAAATTCTTTTCCTTCTTTAAAGAATTGATCAATCGTTGCGTAAATATCTTTTTTCACGTTTTCTTCCATGACTACTTCACTACGATCAATTAATGTATTAATTTTGGTTCGTTCTTCTTCTACGCCTTTTGGTGTATCTGTAAAGACAATAATTTCTTTTTCGTTTAATTCTTTTGCTCTTTTTCTGACTTCTTTTCGAAATTCTTTGTATTTTTCTTCATCACAGAAGAAAATATATTCGAATGTTGAAACATAACGATCTCCTGTGTATGCAGGAACAGGAGCGAATGCTACGTCATATTCAGGGAAATAATTTAATGTATTATTCCAATCTTTATTTAATGACAATTCATCTTCTTCATTGTATCTCCAAGAATGATGAATGCGTGTTTCAATTAAATGAGTTAAAGGTTTTAAGTGTCCTTTTTTATATTCATTAAACAACATATGTGTATCATCTCGAAACGCATCCACAAGTTTAAATTCTTTGTTAAATTTTTGATGTAAAAAATCCAATACTGATTTTTTCATAAATTCATGGTGAGCAAAAATTTCATACTGTTTTCCTTCTTCAAACGAAATTAATACATTTTTTTCCAAAATAATCTTCCTTTCCCCTATTCTGTAGTATGTCCTATTATACAAAATAATTGTGGAAAGATTCAATATGTTTTGACGTAAAAAATAAAAAGATTTGACAAAAACCTAATAACCACTATCATATGGATATCAAAAATCATTTTAAGAATGAAGGAGAGATTTAGATGACAATTACGAAAATTGGTACCCATAATGGAACATTTCATGCAGACGAGGTAGTAGCTATCTCCATTTTACGCAACTTATATCCAGAAGCACAAATTATCCGTACACGGGAATTAAATGTACTTGAAACATGTGATATTGTGGTAGATGTAGCAGGTGGAAGATATGATCATCATATCGTTGAAAATGAAGTGCGAGATAATAATATTCCTTATGCTGCTTCAGGATTAGTTTGGAGAGATTTTGGACCACAAATTGCGCATGCGAATGAGATTGAATTTATTGATCGATTTGTGACATCTATTGATGAAAAGTTAATTCAAGCTATTGATGCTTTAGATAATGGATACCAACTGGAAAAAGATAACCGTATAAAAGGTATTTCTGATTTAATTCATGATTTTAATCCTTTAGATAATGATGAAGACGAAGATGAAGCTTTTTTAGCAGCAGTTAAATTTGCATCTCAGATTTTAAATCTTCAAATTAAAAAAGAAGTATATCGACATCATCAAGTGGATGAACGTACGATTGTTGAAGAAGCCTATAACAACCGTTATCAACGAGAAGTTATGATTTTAAACGAATCTTGTCCATGGAAAGACATATTACTTGAAATCGATCAAAATGAAGAAGTTTTGTTTGTTGTTTTTCCTGACAAATCAGGAGAATATCGCATTCAAGTTGTTCCAAAGGAAACAGGGAAATTTGAAGCAAGAAAAGATTTACCTGAAGAATGGGCTGGAAAACGCGAGCAAGAATTAGGAGAAATTATTGGAATTGATGATGCTGTTTTCTGTCACGCTGGTCGTTTTATTGCAGGAGCTAAATCCAAAGAAAGCGTTCTTAAAATGGCACAACTTGCGTTGTGATTTTTATAAGCCATTATATTTTTTTAGAACTTATCAAAAGATAAGTTCTTTTTTTATCTTTTCTTTTTTATCATTTTCCCTTATACTACTTAGTATTCTATCTATTTTAACAAAGGGGAAAATATTATGAGAAAAACCATCATTAAACAAGCAACGGTTTATCCGATTACATCACTGCCAGTTGTAACTGACGTGGCAATCCAAGAAGGAAAGATTGTGGCTATTGGAAACAACCTCGATGAAAAAGATGCAACCATTATAAATGGGAAAGGACAATATTTGTTCCCAGGTTTTATTGATGTACATACACATTTAGGTCTTTATGATGAAGGAACGGGATGGGCAGGAAATGATGCCAATGAAACAATTGAAGCCATGACACCCCATATTCGTTCAATGGATGGTATTCATCCACTTGATGGTGGATTTCGTGATGCGATTTCTTCTGGCATTACGTGTGCTCATGTAATGCCTGGAAGCGCGAATGTTATCGGCGGTACAACGTGTGTGATCAAAACGCACGGAAAAAATATCGAAAAAATGATACTAAAACAAACAGCAGGTCTTAAAATTGCTCTTGGTGAGAACCCAAAACGCATGCATTCTTCAGGTAACCAAGATTCCATTACACGAATGGGGATTATGGGAATGCTTCGTGAGAAATTTTTAGAAGTGAAACATGATATTGAAGAAAATCAAAAAAAATTACCACGTTATAAAGCTATTTCAGATGTAATAGGGCGTAAATATCCTGTTCGTATTCATGCACACCGAGCAGACGATATTTTATCTGCCATTCGTTTTTCTGAAGAATTTAAACTCGATTACCGAATTGAACATTGTACAGAAGGTCATTTAATCGTTGATGAACTTCCTCCAGGAATTCAAGTATCGGTAGGTCCAACCATGACTCGTCGTTCTAAAATTGAGCTTCGAAACAAATCATGGAGTGTCTATCGCGCACTTGTTGAACGTGGCATTCAAGTTTCTATTACAACGGATCATCCCTATATTCCAATTCAATATTTAAACGTTGCAGCAAGTCTTGCTGTTCGCGAAGGATTAAATGAAGAAGATGCATTAAAAGGCATTACAATTAATCCTGCACTTAATTTAGGAGTAGATAATCGAGTTGGTTCGATTGAAATTGGAAAAGATGCCGATCTTGTTCTTTGGAATGAACATCCGTTTCATTATATGGCAAAACCTACGTTTACAATGATTAACGGTGAGATTGTATATGAAAAATAAAAAAAGTGCGATTCGCACTTTTTTTTATTAATACGTATATCTTCGTTTTTTTCCGATCCAATTTCCTACATAATAGAGAATGGAAAAATAAATACTAAACACAATTCCTGTTAGCAAACCTCCAAAATGAGCACCTTTACTTAAAAATGGAATCAATAATGTAATAATAACATTAATTAATACCAATTTAATCGTTTGATTTCGCACGTGACCAAAACGAGACGGTTGAAAAAACGTTAAGCCAAGTAAGCACCCAAATAATCCGAAAATAGCACCAGAAGCACCTAAGGCAATCGTATTTCCATTCATCAAACCGTACGTTGCAATGTTACCTATCACACCACTTATAAGATAAAGTGTTCCAAATTTTCGTTTTCCAAGACTACTTTCTAAAAAATGCCCAATGCTTTTAAGTGCATGCATATTGGCAAGAAAATGAATCCATCCATAATGTAAAAACATGGAAGAGATAAGTCGATAGTATTCTCCTTGATCCATGGTTTCTTTTGTTAAAGCTCCTAACTTTGTTAGTGTTACAGGATTGGTAACACCTCCATGATTAAAAGCAAAAATAAACATGATTGTATTCATTCCAATCAAGCAAAAAGTAAGAGGATAATTGTAAAAATAATCTGTGATTTTTTTCATTTATTTTTCTCCATTTCGTTGAAATTAGTTTGTTCTATTGTACCGATAATTCAAAAAAAAGGTGAAAAAAAGCGAAAATTAATTCGCTTTTTTTTCTATAATTTCTTGTGTCACAACAGAAGGAAGCCTTTTCTTTAATTCGTCCATTTTTTCATTGTATTGAAGCATACCTTCTTCTGTTTTTAACCATTGTTTAAAGTGACGATATGCACGCGCATATTCTACACTATCTGCACCTTCTTTAACGGGATGAAGTTGATAATACATTTTTTCAAGTTTTCTTTCCGTATATTCACGCAGATGAAATGAAAAATCACTAAGGTGGGGAAGTAGTTCTGTTTGTTGGATATAAATCATAGGTTTTGTAATCGTAAAAACAAGCCCTTCTTCAAGTGGTTTTCCTCGTCCAGGCAACGCAACATCCCAATCTTTTTTTCGTTGTTCCCATTCTTCATCACTTATTTCTTCAGGTTGATCAACATTGTTCCAATAATTATATTCAAATATTTCAGGGAAAGATTCAAGTGTGTCTCTAAATTCAGGATGTTCTCCGTAATAGAGAACCAGAACTTTATCTTGAATTGGAATACATACAAGTTCCACTTTCATGTTATACGCACTTTCAGCGAACAGATCTTTTGCTTCCAATTGTTTTTCTTTATGTTTAAGTCCAATTTTACTTAAAAAAGAAAACGAACAGTTTAAATCTTCTAATCCATATGTTTTTTTGCAATAATCTTGAAATTGTTCCGTTGATTGAAAATAATAATGAACAAGCAAATCTTGTAAAATGCTAGCTTGTTGTATTTTCATTTTTTCTTCTTGAAGAGGTCGTATTTTTTCCTGTACATTTTTCATGAAAGTTTGTATTTTTCCCATGTGTAAATAACTTTCATCTAAATAATATCCGTTGTAAATGGTTGTGCTCATATAATCCCTCTTTTCTTTTTTTTCATTATAACCCATTTTTTGTTGTATAATGAAAAAAAAGCAAGAGAAAGAGAGGAACACTCATGAATAAACAAGTATTTTTTGCTCCATTTCGTTTAAGTTGGTTTAATTTTTTTGATTATCGTTTACACACGGGATTGCCTTTACCAAAAGAAGCAACATTTCATTCTGAACAAGTTTCGATGTCCATTGATTTTTCTACACTTGAATTTAAAAAAGGAACGTTTTACAACGGCTATGACGTTGTTCATTATCAATTTTCATTTTTGATAGGAGAATTAATAATTGAAGAAACATTCTTTTTGGAAAAAGCCACAATTAAAGCAAAAACGCATTTTTCTTCTGAAGAAGAAATAGAAACTTTTCTTTCCGCCATTTATACCCTTTTTGGTGTCGTTCATCACCACAAACAAATGCGCGTGCTTGATGGAATCAATTTTTCTTCTCAATTCCAAGAATTGTTTCCAGAATATGAATGTAGATTTCGACATTTTTATTCCAATGTTTGTTATGCTGATTTTTATGTTGGTAATAAAAATCCACAGTATAATTGCATGTATATAGAGAGTACAGGAGATTTTTATTTCTTTTACAAAGTGGATGAACGAAACATTACACATACCGTTAATGATCTTTCTGAAACAATCAAAAAAGAAGCAAAAATGAACGAAGTCTTTATTGAAGATTTTATGAATTTATTTAAAAAAAGACGTTTAAAATTAATATTATAACCATGAGAAAAGAGGAATAAATATGACTAAACAAACATTTTTCGCCCCTTTTAAATTAGATTGGAAAGATTTTTTACGTTATCGTCTCCGTTTAGATTTCCCTAAACCTTATGAAAGTTTTTTTGAATCTGAATATCATGAAATGGCTCTTGATATTCATACATTTCGTTTAGTTGGAGGAGGTTCTTTCCTTTATTATCACTTTGTTTTCTCTTTAGAAGAATTAACCCTTCATGAAACGTATGAGTTGTGTAATGGCAAAATCCATTCCAAAACAATCTTTTCATCCAAAGAACAATTGGAAAAATTTGTTTCGACAATGTATAAACTTTTTGGAATTGTTCATCATTATAAACATCCAAAGACAATCGATTACATTCCATTTCTTCATTTAATGAGGGATAATTTTGATATGTTTTATTATGATACTTATTCTTTTCATTATCATGCTCATGTATGTGGAATAAAAACAAAAAGGGAAGATGGCTACGAATTCTATGCGTTCGAAGAACCTAAAATTTATTTTTTGTATCTGAAAGAAACAAGGGATTGTTACTTTTTTTCGTCATTTGAAAGAAACTCTTATTCCACAACGTTAGAAAAAATTTCTTATTTAATTTCTCAAAACAAATCAAATAATCAATCTTTTATCCATGAATTTATGGACACATTTAAAAAAAGACGTTTAAAATTAACTTTTTGAAAAAAGAAAAAGCCCTAAAAGGGCTTTTTTATATTTTTTTATGTATCGCTTGTTCGACATTAGGTGGTACATACTCGCAAATAGGACCTCCAAAACTTGCCATTTCTTTTACCATGCTTGATGAAACGAGGGAATATTTTTCACTCGTTGGCAGTAAAAACGTTTCTGCTTGTTCAAATAAACGTTTATTTAACAATGCCATTTGAAATTCATATTCATAATCAGTTGTTGTACGAAGTCCTTTAATAATGGCTTTAATGCCTTGTGTTTTCATGTAATTTGTCAGTAATCCTTCAAAAGATACAACACGAATATTGGACGTATCTTTACAGTTTTCTTCAATTAATGTCACTCGTTCTTCTAATGAAAACATTCCTGTTTTCTTTGGGTTGATCATTACCGCGATAATCACTTCATCAAAAATAGAAGCAGCTCGTTTGGCAATGTCTAAATGACCGTATGTAACAGGGTCAAAACTTCCTGGATAAATTGCTTTTGTCATCGTGTTTTCTCCTAACATTTGTAAATTCGAGTAGGTTGCGCTAAAGAGAAATAACCTGCTTTCTCTTTACCTTGAAATTCATCTTGGTAATGCATAAGAATGGTTTTATCCTGGATGTTTTTTGATAGTTGTTTAATATCATCTAATGAAGCATGTGATTTAATAGGTAAGTCCCATAAATGACAATCGTGAAAAATAAGATTGACGTTTTCTTCAATTTTCGCTAGAAAATTTTCATCGACTAATGAATCTCCACTAAAATAAAGATGGTTTTCTACATATAAACCGTAGCTTTCCATCCCTGGAACATGTTTGGTTTGTTGAATATGAAAAATTTGATCATTAATTTTAAATGAAGTTTCTACTTCTACTACGTCAAAATAATCATGTAACGTTTTTTCGCCATCAGTAGTCACACTTAAGCCATGTTTAAGTGATTCCCAAAGATTTTTTGTAATACTTTTTGGAACAAAAAGTTTTGTTTTGGGTAAATGTGGCGCTGCAATACTTTTATAATACGCAAATTTTTCTAATCCATTAATATGGTCTGCATGCAAATGGGTAATAAATAGGTGTTCAATATCTGCATACGTTAGTTCTAATGTCTCTATTTTTGTAAAATTGCTATCAGGGCAATCAATCATCAAATTTGTTCCTTTAAAGAAAAGAATGGCGCTATTATGACCATATTTCGTAAAGGCGTCTCCTGTTCCAAGAAATCGAATATTCATTTTTTCTTCACCTCTACTAGCTAGTATATCAGAACCTTTTTTTTGTGAAAAGAGAGAAAGCGACTTATGCCGCTTTTTTCTTTTCTCTTATGTGGACTTTTGGCATGGGAACAATAGCCGCTTTTTCTTGTTTTTTAAACATTTGATACCAAAAAGAATCATATTTTTTCTCTTCTCTTGGCGTGTAGCTAATAAAGATGTTATGTTTTTCTTTCATTTTTTCTGGTTGGATTTCGATTTTTTCACAAATCATCCCTTTTAATGTTCCAACGAGTTCAAACTCGTTGTTTTCCTTTTGATGTATCCCTATTGTTAGTTTCATATAACATTCTCCTCTTTTTTTGATTTATTTACTCTAACTATATGCAAAGAAAAGACTTATTATGTTCTTTTTTATGTTAAAATAAAGAAAAAAAAGAAAAGGGATGAAAATATGGCTTCATTAAACGACACAATAGAAGAACTAACAAAAGGAATTGATTTAAGTAACGCAACGTTAAAAGTTGAACCTAATCCATTACCACCTTTAACACATGAAGAAAAAAAAGAACTTGAACAAGAACTTTTTTCTTTCGTAGAAAAACATAGCGCACATTTAGGAACGTTTTTATTTAAAACAAAGACCTATGAATATGATGTTTCTGCTTCCTTTTCTACATTGGCTCGAAGAGATAATGAAACACTACCTGCTGCATTTCATATTTATGAAAAAGGCGAATATAAAGGAACAACCTGTTCGTTTTGTCCTTATCGGATTCGTTGTTTAACCAATGCTCCATTTGAATATGCATGTGCAAAAAGCACTAAAACATTTAAAGAAGTAGAAAATCTATTACGAAAAAAATTTTCTTTTTCTTTCGACGAAGATTTTTTAAAAACTCAATTAACGAAAGAAGGATTTCAACAAGGGAAACTATTTGATTTCTTCCCCGTAGAAGATATGATGCAAAAAGAACGTATTTCCGTTTCCTTCTCTAATATTCAAAAACAGCCCTGAGGCTGTTTTTTTTAAACAAAATAAAAAAGCGACAAAGTCGCTTTTTTATTTTATATATCGTTTCTCGGCGATTTTCATCACTTTTTCAAATCCAATCGCATCTAAAGATGCGATTGTTTTTTGTAATTTTTCTTCAATTTGGGTTAGTAGATGTAAAAAGCGTTCTTTTTCCTTTTCTTTTTGATCATGATTTAAAAAAGAATAATGACAATCCAATAAACGTAGTTCACGTTTTTTCAATCGATTTAGTTCATGTTGCTCTTCTAATGAAAGATCCTTTACGTTTACTTTCCCAATCATCTCATAGAGATGATTAATTTTGTCTTCTACTTCTGTTGTTTCATTAAATGCACGAGAGAAAAATGTATGTAAAACATGTTTTGTTTTCTCCCCTATATCTTCTTTTATTCTTATTTCTCGTTCTTTATTTTTATCAAAAAACACTTTACACATTCCATAGACTTCATTTTGATAAAGAATTTGGACGCTTTTATACGTTGATGTTTCATATACAAGCAATGAAGCATCTTTAGTTGTACAGGATTGCACTTTTCCTTTTTTGAAAAATTCTATTTCTTCTTTCTTTTCACTTGCTTCTGATTCTTGTTCAAAATTAGATGAAAAAGCTAAACAAATGCAAAAAACGGCAACAAACATAAGAATAACCGTGATAAACAACACGAATCCTTCTATTAAATCCGTCATTTAATTCCCTCCTTTTTCCCATTATAACAAAAAAGACGTTTCGTTGAAACGTCTTTTTTACTTACAATCAATTTTTCAAAGAAAAATAAAAGCGACAGCGTCGCTTTTTTTATTTTTCTTTTTCTTCGCTTAAAAAGTAGCCACTGATTAGCCAGGAAGCACCTAACATAACCGCGGTAAGAACACTTCCAAAAATAAAAAGAACAGCAAAAAATTCTTTCCCTAATTCTAACATTTTATTCTTTTCATTCCTTTCATTTAATTTTTTTAAACCAAAATTCCAATGGATCCATTGGTTCTTCTCTTGCATGTACATAATATACTTTTATATCGTTTTCTTTTATATTCTTTGGCAGTTTGAAGTTAACTTCAAACTGTTTTTCTGTACGTAAATCAACTATTTGCCTTTCACTACATATGTATCTTTTTCTTTATAAAAAGATACATTTAACGAATTAGGATTTTTATGATAGCTCATTTGATACACGATATAACTTACAACAATGAGCGCTATTAATAACGGACTAAACAAAAGAAGTGAAAGCATTCTTTTTTTATTCCAAAGATGAATTCCTCCCATAAGACAACCAATAAACAGAAGCAAAATTACAAACATCATCTCAACATTTCTCCTTCTTTTCTTCAATACAAAAGACATTTCATTGAAATGCCTTTTACACTGCTTTTTTCATATATTCTTCAATTTTTTGATGAAATGGCAACGCGTTTTGTTCTGCTTTTTCTTTTAATTTTCGTAACTCTTTCTTTGTTTTTTCGATTAAATCATTTGAATAGCGATATTTTTCACTATTTTCGATAAACTCATCTTCATCTACTACTTCCCATTCGCCAAATTTGTTAATAAGATCTAAATCTAAATCAACAAACGTAATAGCTTCTTCTGTAATTTCAGAAGGTTTAGCGATATTGCAATAATAACTTTTGATTTCCCCTTCTCGAATTTGACAAGAAATCGTGTACCACTCGTTTAATGGAAACAATTCGATCGTTGTATTTTCTAATCGAAATACTCTTCCTTTTGTATGATGAACCAATTCTCTTCCTGGCTTACATAACACGATCACATAATCGTCCGTTTTTTCTAAAATTTCCCCTTCCCATTCATAATGAGGAATATTAGGATGTTTAAAAGCCTGAATTTTCATTTTCTTATTCATGATCACTCTCTCCTTGTTTTTTTCATTATTATAGCATAATTTAGAAAAAAAAGACGCTTATCCTTAAGCATCTTTTTCATTTTCTTTATATTTTTTTAATTTTCTGTAACTCTCTTTAATTTCTGGCTTTTCATACAACATTTGATAAAATGTTTCATCAAGCTCTTCTACTTGTTGCTGAAAAACTTTATTTTGTTGTATCCATTTTTTTGTTGGAAAGTCACATTGACTACCGTAACTATTTTTAGAAAATAGTTGTTCATCATTTTCAAGCGAAAGTTTTCCTCCGATAAAGCCGTTTAATCCTGATTGATCATCTTTAACTAACAAGGTAATGTTTAATTCATAGGCGTCTTTGGGAATATTATACATAACTTCATGCTGTGCTACACAATTCATTATTTTCATGTTTTTTCTCCTTTGCATGTTTATTTTTAGTATATGCGCGTAGGAAAAAGAAAATGTTAACTTGCTATTTTTTTCTTTTTATGTATAGTGATCCCAACGAGGTGATAAATATGAAACAAATTAACCAATCGGACATTATCGCCCTTATGGAACGTTCAAAAGCATTACGTGCTTTTCAACCCAGAGAAGCGATAAAATACGGCGTGCAATTGCTGCAGTTTTTGGAACAAGAACCTTCTTTGCTTTCTCTTTTTTCGTTCGAACAGCGTTCTTTTTTCGAGAAAATAAAAAAAGATATTCTCCTTTTTGCATCATTAAATGAGGACAATCAACGTTTAATTGATACTTTATATCAAAAAAGACAACAAGTTTAACTTTGTTGTCTTTTTCCGTAAAATAACGTGTGAATATCTCGTTCTCTTGCGTGTTCTACCACTTCCAGCAATTCATATCCTTTTTTCTCTAGAATATGTTTTTGCGTTTCTTGTGTGGACCAGGTAGAAACGGTTAAGAAATTGCACGAAAATTCTTCAGGTAATTTATTTTCGATGTAATCGTACAAGTCATTAGCAATACCTTTATTTCGATACTGTTTTGATACAGAGATAGTATCAATGTAATGACTTAATGAATAGTTCCCTGCAATTCCTAAATAATAACGTGGAACAAAATTTAAAAATGCAATGACTTTATCTCCATCAAATGCAAGAATGAATTGATTTTCATTCTTTTTTTGTTCAAGATAAATTTTTAATAAATCTCGTTGTGTTTTGCCCGCTCCCCAACGTGTTCGTTTTGACGACAGCGATGGCAAAAATTCATCATCTGTTTCAAGCAATAATTCCATAATTTGTTCTTCTAATTGTTTATCATTTAATTTATCATAAAATTTATACGTTATTTCCATCTTTTTTCACCCCTTTTATCACTATATGCTTAGATGTCATTCTAATCAACTTCTAGACACTTTTTTTTATTATATCACGAATTTTGGTTTTTTTTGTATGTTTTATTTTAAATCAATTAGGGAAAACTAGTAGTAATTAGATGTTAAGCGCATATACATAACTATAAGGGGGTGAAAAGATGATTCATCACAAAGTCGATAAGTATCTTTCTCTGTATGATGAGTACCACGCGTTAAAAGAAACGTTAGAATCCATGAAAGAAGAACTTGAGCAATATATGTTCCAACAAGGAGTAAAAGAATTAGACGGATATACAACCAATCGTAAAATTGTGCTTCAACCCGTCCATCGACCAAAAGTGACATCACGTTATTCCACTTATGATGTAGAAGATATTCTTCCCTATTTAGATGATAAAACCAAAGAAAAATGTCTCGTTCAAGTTGTAGATAAAGAGGCTATAGAAGCATATATTAAATTAGATGTTTTGCCAAAAGAAATTGAAGATCGCAAAAATATCACATCTTCTTATCGTTTAGTAGCAGATAAACCACACAAATGAGTAAAAGGGAGAGGAAATTATTTCCTCTCCCTTTTACTCATTTGTGGTATAATAAACGTAGCTATAAAAGAAAAGGAGCAATGTTTATGGATACGTCTTCTCTTATGGAACACCCTTATTTTGATAAACAAATTAATGAATACTTTTGGTTCAAAAAAGACGATGTTCGCTGCAATCTTTATTTTAACGAAGATGTAACAGATGATTATCCTATTATTTGGCATAGTCCCGACATGTCTTATTCAATTTGGAAAGCACCCTCTTGGTTTAAACACATTTATCTTGATGCACATCACCTTTATTTTAAGAAAGATCGCATTCGATATCTTTCTGGTCAGTTACAAAAACCTTTTCGTACTTTATTATTCATGTCCACCTTTTTTGAAGAAAATGGGCAACAGTTATACGAAGATTTAATTCATTTAGAAGAAACTGGTTTCACTTGCTTTAAACAAGATCGTCTTCCTTTTTTTGAAAATTTAGCAAAAAACCTTAAAAAAGAACATTACAAACTTACAATTCGAAAGGTAGAAAGCGGAGATTATATGATATCACAATAAAAAGACTTATCAAATTGATAAGTCTTTTTCAGTGTAATGTTTGACCAATTAAAAATACATTTAATCCAATAATGAGAATGGCAATACTCCATAAAGCAATTTTCATAGGAGCCTTGTTTTGATAATTGCCCATAATGTCTTTTTTACTTGTTAATAATAAAAGCGGTAAAATCGTAAAAGGTAATTGCATACTTAACACAACTTGACTGACAACCAGTGCTTTTAATGTATCAATACCCATTCCAATAATGATAAGGGCAGGCACCATTGTAATCAATCGTCGAATCCAAATCGGAAACGAAATATGTAAAAATCCTTCTAATATTGATTGTCCTGCCATCGTTCCTGTCACAGAAGAAGATAGTCCTGCTGATACAAGTGCAATAGCAAACATCGTTCCTGCTAGTGTTCCTAGTGTCGGTTCTAATGTTTTATATGTTTCCTCTATTGAAGAAACGTGAATGCCTTGGTAAAAAAACACAGATGCTGCCACAATAATCATCGCAGAATTGATAAACCAAGCAATATTTAAAGATAAAACAGAGTTTTTAATTGCATAACGTAATGCTTTTTTCTTATTTTTTTCATGATGTTCTCGTACAATGTCTGAGTGTAAGAAAATATTATGTGGCATAACTGTCGCGCCAATAATGCCGATTGCTACCAATAAACTTTCGCTATTTAAATGTGGAATAAACATCCCTTTTGCTATATTTGTGACATTGGGTTTTGCTAAAAATAATTCAATGGCATAAGCAAACGCTACTAACATGACCATTGCAAATATAATATTTGCAAGCATGTGGAATCCTTTTTTATGAACCATTAAAATTAAAAATGTAATCAAACCTGTCACTAATGCGGCATAAAAAAGCGGCATACCCGTTAACATTTTAATCCCGATTGCTGCTCCTAAAAATTCAGCTAAATCGGTTGCTAGTGCTGCAATTTCAGCCGTTGCCCATAAAAACACCACAATTGGTTTTTTATAGTGCGTACGGCAATTTTCAGCAAGTGATTTACCTGTAACAATGCCAAGCTTAGCTGCTGTAATTTGGAGTAAAATTGCCATGATGTTACTTAGTAGTAAAACCCAAAGCAGTTGAAATCCAAAGTTTGTTCCTCCGTCAATGTTTGTTGCCCAGTTCCCAGGATCAATATATCCCACACTAATTAAAATAGCTGGACCAATCAATAAACTACTTTTCTTTGCTACTTGTGTATTCATCCACATCCCCTTCTTTCATAAACGAAATAGTTTTTACCTTGTGCAACTTTTTTAAAACTATATCACATTTCTTTTTATTTTTCAATAAAAAAACAGCTCATTTAAGCTGTTTTTATTCAAATTCCAGTAATTTTTCTTTTAATTCATCTAATTCGTTTTTTCTTTCTTCGATGTCATCGGACTCATACCAAAATAATTCAATATCAATTTCTTCTTCAATGATAAATAATACACGTTCTTTAACGCGTTCTTCTAATACTTCATTTTCTAGTTGTGTTGCAGCTAAAGCAATCCAAAAAACGGTTCCGTCTTCTTCATCATCTACATCAATTGCCCACTTTTCAGCTAACACTTCTGTAATGCGCGATGCTGACATACCTTTATCAAATAATTCTTCAAACTGATCTCGAATATCAAGTGCTTGTTTTTCTTCAAAAATTCCAGGTCCCCACGGTGCCATACTACCACCTCCGTATTCTTTATACTAAAAAACTAGGCAGTTTGCCTAGTTTTTTGTACAAAAATATCGGTTATTTTATTGTTTCATTCCAGCAATTGCTGCACTCTTCTACGCATCTCATGGCATGTCCGCAATCTTCTGTTTCAGGAAATTCGACGGCTCTACAATGGCTTAAATGTTTTTCCTCATCTTTATTTAATTCAGGACTTTCTTCGTAAAATAATTGTTGGTATGTTTTCATTTTCCCATTCTCCTTTATGAAACGTATTTTTTACTTTTTTATTATAACAAAAAAACTAAGCAAAGCTTAGTTTTTTTGTTTTTGAAATATCTTTGCACTTCTTTCCCAATATTCAGTGTCTTTATTTTTCTCACCTGAATTATTTTCAAAAAGCCAATCTTGTTGATCTTTCGTAAGATGTAAAGTAAATGTTCCGCTAGGTTTATCCAATAAAAAAACTTCGCTATATCCTAATGCGCCTTTTTCGGGAATCACAAAATTTTTATCTTCACCTGCTAACAACTGATAGCCGTCTTTTACTTTTTTTAACGGATAATCATTTAACACAGCACCATATCGTAAGGATTCGTATTTAACTGTATAATAATGATCTTTTCCATATAAAGAACTTTTCATCGAGACATAATATTTAATAGCGACTTCATTTTTTGCTTTTTCTAATATAATTCTACTATTTTCTCGTGTTAAGTTAGTCGCAGCATTTTCTGAACAACCTGCCAATAAACAACACGCAATTACAAGTAAAAAAAGTATTTTTTTCATTTTTTTCGCTCCTATCTCTAGTATTCTCTCTTTTATTCTAGCATAATATAAATGAAGGAGATGAAGAATATGAAAGAAAAAATCAATTTGTATTTAGATGATTTACGCGATTGTCCAGAAGGATTTATTGTAGCGAGAAATATGCAAGAAGCCATTTCTTATTTAACAACGCACGATGTACATATCCTATCGCTTGATCATGACCTCGGATTAGATGATGAAGGAGAACTTGCGCCCACAGGAACTGATTTTGTGAAATATTTTTGCGAACATGATTTGTTTTCTGATCGTATTTATATACATACGGATAACGGACCTGGACGCGATTATATGTATCAAACGCTACTTGCTGCACAGCGAAGAGGGTTTATTTCAGAAAAAATAGCGATTTATCATTATTCCATTACGAAAAATACGTACTCAGAAGAAAAAAACTAGGTTATTTACCTAGTTTTTTTGTATGATATTTAATAGATTCTATTGTCTCTTCTTTGTTACGGGGATTTTTTGTAATAATTCTTTCTTGTCTTCGCAAAGAAGCAATAAGAAGCCATGTAAAAAATAGAGATAATCCTAACGCCTCTAACAAATTAAATTTTGGTTCTAATAAAGAATGAAAATCTACCATTTTAATCCCTCTTTTCTTATTTTTATGAATTTTATTATACCGTTTTTTTTAAAAAACGGTGAAAAAATAAAGTATAATAAGAAAAAAAGCAAGGAGCGAATGAAATGAAACCAATTATAACAGAATGCCGCATTGCATTAGAAAGAAAAATTGTATCTGAAAGTGATTTTTTATGGAGCTGTACGTTTCATGTAAAAGATCAACCTCAGAAATTCAACTTTCGACTTTATACAAATACGCTTTCATTTCAATGGGAATATGGCATTTTACGTAACATTAATTCACATGGTGTTACTTCTCAAAGTCAATATTCATTCACTACGGTCCATGATCATTTATTTGAACAATTTGTACAAATCATTAAAAAACATTCTCGTTATCGTTTGTCATTACTGGGTATGATCCAACGAAATCATAGTACGCCGTATTTCAAACCAAAAGAATATATTTTACCTGAAAAAATTACATTTGATGAATAAAAAGACGCATTATAATGCGTCTTTTTTGACTCCTTTAAATGTCTCTTCTGAAAGTACCGTTATCTTTTTATATTGGTAAAAAACATAAAGGTCGTTTAATTGAAATGCTTTTTTATACGTAGGTTCTTTTTTTCTAAAACATTGATTCATTGCCAAACAATAAGAACCAGAAAGCAAAACTGGTTTTTCTTTTGCTAAATATTTTGCTACTTTTTTACTAAGTTCACTCATCGGTACATCGCTAATTAATTCATATTTCTTTTCACTTGTGTAATGGTTTGGGTGTATCGCATGAAGAAGCTTTCCTCGAACATCATAGGCTTTTCCTTTTATTGCTGCTTTAATTCGTTTTTTGTAAATAAACTTTTGACAATAGTCGAAAAGTTTTTCTTCAAATCGTTCTAGTTTTTCTTCAAAAATCAGCTCATTGAGCTGCCCTTTAAATACACATTGATTATTAACCACTACTTTTTCTACATAAAAAGGATAGGTCTTATGAAATAACATGAGTTTTTTTGGATGATAGTTTTCTAATACATAACCCGTCGCATCTTTTTCAATGAGAAAATTTATACATCTTTGCTCAATTTCATTCATTTTTTCTGTTTCATTTTTCAATGTTTCCAAGAAACATTGAATTTCTTCTTTGTTTTCTACAAATGCAAAACGTGTTCGTTGAATATAGATATTAAATCCTACTTTATTTCCAATGCACGTTTCAAAATAATAGATAGGATGTTTGTCTAGTTCATACACAAAACTTCCTCCATCTGTGACGGTGAGTTCAGGAATTGATTCCATTAATGCTAACAATTTCGCTGAATTTTCCCCTGTTGGAACGAGAGGGAACTGCTTTTTTTCGATACTTCTAACAAAAATGTCTATTTCTTTTTCTTTTAAATAGCGAAGCAAAAAAGCATGGTATTTTTTCCGTTCTTCTTTTTTTTCTTTTCTATTTTTCATATCAAACGCAATCATGCCATTCTTTTTAAAAACGAGTTTCATAGCATTTTCCGTTGTTCCAAACTCTAAGGTTTTATTTCGTTTAATTACTTCCCATTTTTCTTTCTCTTCTTTGAAAAAAGTGTTTCTTAGCGTTTCAGCAAAGTCATTAGCTAAGGCAAAAAAAGCATTTTTATTCATTTTCATTCCTCGTTTCTCTTGTTTTTCTTATTATATCATGAAAAAAAAGGAAAAATAAAAAAAGGAAGCACCTTCACAATGGCTAATTTGGTGATTAGCGGCGAACTTTTTTAACCCGCGACAGGTGATGTATATATTGTATAGTCAAAAAATAATAACTCATTGGTTTAGTCCGAATTTTTATCGTATTCGTTACAGAGAATTAACTGATATTTCTCCTATTGCATGTACGATTCAAACCGTATGGTCTTCGCTAGAAGAAGAACAAAAAATTGATTTTGAATTTATTAAACGAAACATTCGTTATCGTTTTGATCGCTATCAATTCGAATTCAAAAACAATCAATTAATCGAAAAAATAGAAACGGCGCATTTTAAGATAGTCATGGTTTCTATTGTTTCTGAACAACAAAAAGAACGATTTTTTAGTAAAATGATGAAAGCTTTAAATATTCTTTGTTTAGAAAAAATTGATTTTTCTTCTTGTCCGTCGAAGATGACTAAATTTTTCCGTCTCCAAAAACCAGCTGTCATGTTTTACAACAGCGAAACGCGAACGTTTCATTTCCGAAACGAATATTCGTTTCTTGAACGTCATACCATTGCTGTTTATAATGTGAACGATGTGTTTTACGCAATTGGAACAAAGCATGATTATACCGCTAAAAGGCAGTATGAAAAAATGAAATTAACAATGAGTCATGCGATTACGACGTATAATTTTTCTGTTAACTCTGATAAGAAAAAAATAATACCTTGCATTTTCTAATGTTTATAGTATAAATAAATAACACAAAAAAAAGAACTTGGATTTTCCCAAGTTCTTTTTCTTATTATGTTAAAATAAGAAAAAAAGAAAAGGTAGTGAGGAACCATGATGTCCGAATATTTGTTTAATCAAATACTTTTAGACGTACGAAAAGAAGTTTTTGAAAAATATCCACATTTAAACGATCACTTATCTGCTAAAAAGTTAAAAGTTCGACGTTCGAAAACATTGCTGTTTGCCAACATCAATAAGACGATCATACTAGCAACAAATGAAACTCAGTTTTTATGTTTATACAATCTTACGGAAGAACAAGAAACGAAGGAATCCATTTTTAATATACTGAATAATGCATTTAGCAAACGCGATCTTCATTCACTTGCTTTTTTAGCAGAAGATAACTCATTTCTTTATCCACTTGGTGAAAAAGGGAAGAAAATAAGAGATTGGAAGATAGAAAATACGTTGCTTCAATTTTCGTTTGAAAAAGGAATTTATTTTGATTCAAAATCTTCTCTTTTTACTGATTTTAGTTATGAAATTGATTTTCAAAAACCTGCCTTGATCGTTTTTGCTAAAAGGTATTCTCCTTTATCATCACAACCTATTGAATATTACCATTTATCTTCTTCAGCAAATATTCAAGCATTTATTAAAAATCAAGAACAAATGCAACAACAAATGATCGAAAAAGAAGAGGAATTAAAGAACTATTTATTGTCATTTCCTGGGTGTGTTCAACCTGATAAAAATAATCCACTTTTTCTTTCTATTCTAGGAAATACTTTCTTTTTTTCTATGTCTAGAACACTATGTTTTCAAACAAGAAAAGAATTATTTTTTCCTCCTACTCCTGATGATTCAGTAAAAAAAGAATCATTAGAAGAAGCAATAGAAGAAGCCAAAAAAGTATGGCTTCACTATATTCAACAACATCGCATCCGACATCTTTTTTCATCAAAAGCTTGATTATTGATCAAGCTTTTTTAACAAAAAAAAGAAAACCTACTTGATTTTTTATAAACACCTATGATAAGATACAAATGTATTCAATAAAAGGTTACTGAATTGGTCAGGTCGGGAACGAAGCAGCCATAGGTAAATTCTTTTATGTGAATACAACAAGTCATTCCTTACGGGATGGCTTTTTATTTTTCATTTTTTTTCGCTCCTTTCTTGTAAAGATGCTATAATCCGAAAAAAACGAAAGGTGGAAACTATGGATGAAATGTTCTCAAAAAGAATTGGAAGTTATCCAATACGCCGCTTTAGCCTTTTTCAATAATCGAAATTATTATCAAGCATTACTTGAACGTTCAACCGAACTTGCACAAGTAACACAGCAAATTATTGAAGATGGACAAAGGCTTCGAAGACGAAATAAAGTGGATAAAGAAACATTTAATCATTGTAAACGAGATATTCACATTCTTTTGGAACAAAAAAGAATGGAAAAGAAACGAACAAGATTTCTTTCTAAACCTAAAGAAAAAGTTGAAACATTATTAGAAGAGAAAAAAGGTATTCAATTTGCTAAAGCTGATACGAATAGGTTTCTTTTACGTTTTGATGATGGAGAAGAACTTGAAATAAATGCCATAGAAGGCGGTGGAATTTCCGTTTCATTAAATGGTGTCATTCATATTTATCCCGAAGGAATTTATTAATATACGACAATATCATGCAATAAAAGACCCTATTTTAGGGTTTTTTTGATATAATAAAAGAAAACATTAAAGGAGAATGAGGTATGACCATTCCACTTATAAACCAATGTGAATTTTTTGCTTATCATAAAGAAACGGATCATCAAAGTTGGTTATGTTTATTTACAATTGAAAATCAGCCCTATCATATGTATGTAGGCATTCGCCGATCAAAATGGATAAGAGGCACTCTTTTTTCAGGGCACGATTTTAAACATCAAAGCGGCATTGAAGTGACAGATATTTCGTTTAATCTTTGTCATTTATTTGAACAGCTCATTCAACTTCTTCAATTTCATTCCAAAGATCGTTTACGCTTACTTACATATGGCGTGCGAGAATACGGCTATGGAAATGAAGATTTTGAACCTGCTCTTTCTTATACTCTTCCAAAAAAAGTAAAAATGAACGAGAAAAATTTGTTATAATAAACAAAACGCAGAAGAAAGAAGGGACCAAATGAGCAAGTTATCTATTTTTTTAAAAATTTACAATAAAAAACTTCAAAAACAAAAGAAAAAGAATCAAGTGCGATGGTTGTTTGCATTTAATCCACTTGCGGTTGAATGTTTGCGTTCATTGGAAATTAAACCTAGTTCTACTAATGAAGAGGGGTTTTACTTTTCTGTAACGATTAAGGGTGTATCAGGAGTTGTCAAAGAAGAAATATTCGTAGGAGGGAAAGCTGCATCTCCATCTTCTTTGAATAAAGACTTTTGCTTTGAAACATTTCAGGATATGATTTTAAATACTCGTTTTATCCCATACGAACGTTGGGCTTTTGTGACCAATAAAGAAACGGTACTTCTTCAAGATGCTCTTCAATTAACTGAAGAACAAACCGATCATTTTATGTATCTTTTTGAAGATATTACGTATGAATATCGCACGTTTTTAAAACATCTTTCAAATGAAGAACAACAAAAAAAATCAACGCGCACATTCTTAACGAAAGCGCGTGTTAATTCACCATGGACTTAAGCTACTATTAAAGAATTAAAAAAGCAGATTCAATAATCTGCTTTTTTCTTTTTAACATAGCGAATTCCGCGCGTAAATAACCATACCAACAACACCACTCCCCAGTAATATAAATAAATGCAAAGCATAATTCCCGCCCATTCTTTCGGTAAATAGTGAAAAGAGAAAAATAAAAGCATTGTAATTAAAAATCCACTATACGCTTGTATTTTCGAATGAAAATAATAAAATAAAATTGAAAAAAGATTAAAGAAACCTGCATAAACAATTGCCAAAAGAAATCCCACTATATATTGCACGAAGCTTCCTTCTGTATGCCAGGAAAGAAGACAAAGAGCGGATAAAACACAAAATAAAATAGGCATGTCATCACTTCCTTTCTTTTATTAATTTATTCAATTCTAGATTCCACCCTTTCATTTTTCATCAAAATACGAAAAAACCATGAATTATTCATGGTTTTTAATTTTGTATTTGTAAAATCCAAATGCATCTTTTCTAATTTCATTAAGAAAAACGTGATAGACTTTTTCCACAGCTTCTCGTTTTCCGCAGTTTGGACAAAAAGGTCTATGTTTATTAAATAGTTTTGTTGTGAAAAAAATTTCATTACAACCTGTTCTACAATGCCATTTTTGACGTTCTTTCATGAAATCGCCTACTTTCTTTTTTTATCTATTCTATTATAGTACATATTTTAAATATGAGAACAAAAAAAACGCTTGAACTCTCAAGCGTTTTTTAATTTTTCAATTTCTTCTTTCATTTTCAGTGCAATTTCTTCGTAACTTACACCTTCTTCGAAAGTGATAGGTTCGCCAAAAATCACACCCGCCTTTTGGAACCATCCATTTTTCGTTCCGTAAATATATGTAGGAATAACAGGTGCTTTACTTTTAGCAGCGATAAACCCAATTCCTTTTTTAGGATCTTGGATTTCTCCTGTTTTTGAACGAGTTCCTTCAAAAAAAATCGCGAAGAGTTCTCCGTTTTTTAGCAATCTCAGCGTATGTTTTAATGATTTTAAATCCGCTTCACCGCGTTTGACAGGAAATGCACCAAACTCATGTAAAGCATATGAACCAAACTTGCTTTTGAACAATTCTTCTTTTGCCATAATATTCATTTTTCGCGGTGTATAAGAACCCACAAATAATGGATCGAAGTTACTAGTATGATTCATAGCTAAAATACAAGCACCATCTGGAATATTTTCTTGTCCTCTGACTTTTACTTTGAATCGAATGTTAATCACCAATTTCGCTAAATTACGAGCTGTTTTATATAACATCTTTTCCCCACCTTTTTTTCGTTTGTTTCATTATAATTATTTTTTTTCTTTTGTCTTCCTTTTTTTCCATTATAATTAAGAAAAAAGGATGTGGCACGATGGATATTCAATACCGAAAAACAAATTATGCGTATAATTTTGGCGTTAAAATTGGCGAAACCGCTTTTGCATTAGGTGTTCCTTTCACTAGGGAAGATTGGATTGCTAAAATCGCTTATCGAACAGCAAAAGATGATGAGTATTATGTAGAGCTTTTTTTCGAAAACGGGGAAATTAAAACAGAGTATGGTCATACGGAAATAAACGATCAAAGTATTAAAGAACTTTTTTATGCTTTTTTAACGAAGGTTCTTGAAACACCTGCTCATCGTATGGTGTTAACCATGTCAAATGTCCCATTGTTTATTCGTCGCGATTTATTTCAAAAAAGTTAGCACGTGCTAGCTTTTTTCTTATATAATAAGAGGAGTAGCATGAAAGGATGATGTTTGTTATGAGTATTCAGTATATTGATAAAAAACAAGCTGTTACGTTTATTTTAACATCTATTCAACAACAAAAAGTATGCGTTTTTGCTCCTCAATCAAAAGAGTCGGACGATTTAATGCAAGATGTTGTTGATTTAATTGAACATCCTGACGATGTAACGAGCTCTCTTATGGTTAGTATTCCTGTCTTTGATCATATTATCGATTATCTTGACCATTACTCAAATGAAAATTTTAAATCATTAATTCTGTACAATTTAGAGATAGATGAAGAAGATATTAGCTTTTTAGCTACTTCAAACTTTACTTCTTCTATGGACATATATATATTGAAATGAGGGATTAAACGTGCAAGGAAAAAAACTAACAACCTACCAATTTACGCCGAATGAATTACGTCATAATTTGTCAGAATTCATTAAAGAAAAATATAACTATGAGCCTTTACTTTATCTTCATTTTTCTCCTGCTTCTTCACTTCCTGTTTGTGTTGATTTTGAGCGAGAAGATAGCGATGAATTTTATACCTTTTTTCTCGCATTACAAGAAGATCTATTTTCAATCAAAGATAAAGAACAAGGTGGAGAATATGAACTAGGTGATAAGTTATTACAACTCTATTTGGGATTTGATATTGAAGAATATCTTTTTAAATCTGGTTGCAATGATTACGATTGTGAAATGTATAATGATGAAGGCTCTATCTATATTGTTTGCAATAATAAGCCTATTACGTACACATCCCACGTTTACGTGGAAGAGAAAATAGAAAAATTACGAAAAAAATTAACACGTTTTTCTTTTCCAATAAATGATTTTAAACCATTCGGAACTTCTCATTTTTCTTTAACCGAATTTTTTCATGATCGGGAAGCTAACACTATTAACCTTTCTTATACAGGGAATAATATTGATAATTTATCTATTCTAGTTCGTATTATAGGTGAAGAAAAAAAACTAAGTGTTTCTATTCAAGCAAATGGATTTTTTGATCAAGAAGAAATTTCAAATGAAGCAAAAAAAATTAGCCAAAACGTTTATGACTATTTCCATACGTATTTTTTGAAAATAAAAAACGTGCGCATCCGACATTTGTATCATAATATTATCGAGTTTATAAACTCGGTTTATCACATCCCAGTTTCTATTGAAAAAATTGATCGCTTAACAATGCTAGAAAATGTTGTTCTATCATTAAGTAAAAGTGGATACAGCTATCAAGAAATAGGCGATTTAATTGATCGAAGTAAAAAAGCAATCGACAATACACTCTTGCGTATTCGAAACAAAGACGAAGCCTACAATTTAGGATTATTTTCAAAACGTTAACATTTTGTTAGCGTTTTTTTTCAACAAAATAAAAAATAATAGTATAATAATCCAGTACCATAAAAACAACTCGAAAGGAAGATTGAAGATGGAATTATCAACATTACAAAAAGGATTAATCGCTTCATTAAAAACAGGAGATACTGAAAAAATTAAACAAGCGGAAAAAGAAATGATGGAACAAATTGCAAAAGCTAATCAACGATTATCTGATACACAAAAAATTGAATTCGAACCTAAAAAGTCTGTCGCTAAAAAAAGCACAAAAAAAGCAGCGCCTATTCGTACAGGCGGAACACCACTTGAAGAATTAATTGTTTCTTCACTACCTGCTTTTTCGTACACAACAGATCAGTCTGTTCTTTCTGCTATTCACGAAGGTGAAGATTATATTGAAATTCATTTAGCTGAAAATGATCAACCAATATCCTTACACATTACATTTGAACAAGAGAAAGCTTCTTTAACGTTAAAAAGTTCTTTGGATGATGTAGAAACGTTACGCGAAGCTACAAAAAATGATTCTTCACGTCTTCGTTTAGGTTCGTTAGTAAATGCAATTGCTTCTTATTTTAGTACGCATGAATATTATTCTCGTTATGAGTTGATTTATCCAAACGAAGTGATTACACGTGCAGAAGACTTTCGAAAGAAAAAAGATAAAAAATGGCTTTCTTCAACAAAACCATTATTTGAAACGGCTTTTGCCGCTAAAAGAAAACCATTAAAAGAATCTAAAGGTTTTATTCGTTTATACGGTTCTGAAGCTTATGATTTATGTGCACAACTTTTATTGTGGAATCTTTCATTAGGATATCGTAAATCTGGTGCACTTACTCGTTTGTATGTTTCTCCCGAACAAGAAGAAGCTGTACGAGATGTATTACATGAGTTAGGGTATATTTTTGCATGACAGTATAAAAACAAAAAAAGGTAGCACATGCTGCCTTTTTTCTTTTATAATAGAAATATCTATAAATAAAAGTGAGGGATATTATGAAACTTAGTAAAGAAATGGATAAAAGGTTATGTGAATTAAAGGACTTTATGGAAAAAAAAGAATCATCCACTCTTTATACTTATTGTTTTAAACAAACCGATTTGTATTATCAAATTGTTGTATCCAAAGACCTGTTTATAACGGAAAATGAAATTGATACGTTTCCTATTTCTATGCATTCAACAGCTGGATTTAATCCCGATTGGTTAAAACGATTAGAAAAAGAAGTAAATGATGACTTTTTTCAAACCAACCGTGTTTTTTTATTAACGAAAAATTGTCGAAGACCTCTTCGAAACTGTTCTTATTATTTTTCCATTAAACAAGATAATTATAAATTTTATCGTAATTTTCTTTCGGTTGAAGGCACTTCTTTGTATTCAATTTCTTTGGAATATGAATCATACGTACATGATTTTTTCAAACTCTTAGAAAAAGAACGATACAAACCTAGCATTTATAAAAAGAAAAAAAATCGCATTTTAGTGAAAATTAACTAAAAAAAAGTGAGGGAAAAACATGAATGTCGATACGTATTTAAAAAAACATCCTTATTTTGTAAAAACAGAAGAAACATCCGCTAAAACCATTTATCATTTTGACGAAAACGGGAGAGGTTCTTTTATTTCGGTTGATCGTGATTTTGATCTGGATGAAGAAGAGCCCATTTCTTCAAATTCTCAGCGTTCTGATTTTTGGGAAGATTCATTAGAGTGGTTTCGCGAAACGTTACATGAAGCTATTTATCTTTATTATCAACAACATCGCGTCCGCTATGCCATTTCCTATAAAAAACAACCGTTAGACAGCGCGCACTGGTCGTTTTCTTTGCTTCAAAAAAACGGAAAAATGTTTTATAATCATTTTTTCGCTTTAAAAAATACAGATTTAAGTGTAGAATCTATTTACCGTACAACGCTTCTTTCGTTTTCTCAATACCTTGAACAATATGGATATGAGTTGAAAATAAACAAAGAAAACAATGAGAAAATTTTTTTCCACATTACTGAAAAATGAGTATAATGATGCCATAATAATATTGTGGAGGAATGAAATGAAGATTTTAAAAAAATTAAAAGATGATATTTCTTTTGTATTTAAAAAAGAAGAATCAGTAATTGAAATTCCGAGAAGAGACATTGTCCAAATTTATATGGGGCATGATATTCAACAAGTCACCTTTAATTTTAGAGGTCTAGAAGAAACAAGACATTTAAATGTTTTTTATTCAAAAAAAACAACAAGTGGTCAACTCTTAGTTGTTCTTGAAAATGACAACATTATGTCTGTACAACTTTCTCTTCCATTACACAAATTATTTATATAAGGATAACCATTAAAAGGAGCGAGTAAACATGAACATTACGCAAAACATTCATACAGAACACTGGACTTATCTTCTTGAACAATTACAAAAGCTATTACCTAAAAAAGAAATAAAACAGTTATTTGTGCAAGAACCATTAACGCGTAAACGAGGAAATCATACGCTTGTGATTTCTGATCAACACTACCTTGTATTCCATACATTCAAAGGAGATGTTCTTTATGTTGGAAAAGATAAAGAACAAGCATTGAATACATTGTTAAACAAAGAAAAACGAGTACTTCAAAAAGCTTAGATAAAATTATCTAAGCTTTCTTTTTATATTGTCTTATCTTTAATGAATGAATCGTTTTCCTCCAATGAAACGTCCAGAGATATTTGGTTCAGAGAAATGACGAGTAGAAATCGTCCCTTTTGAACTAGATAAATCCACAAAACGAAGATTTCCGATGTAAATTCCCACATGTGATACCCTTGTTTGTACACCGTTTGGCAGTGTGACAGCATGTCCTGAAGAAGTATTTGGTGCTTTAAAAAACACTAAATCTCCTTCTTTTAAAAAGGTAGGCGATGAAATATACGTTCCTTTTTTATTCATTAATTGTTCTACTGTATAAGAACCAATCCCTTTAATACCTAAATCTGCATATACGCTTTGAACAAATGTCGAACAATCTCCATATCCGTTTATGTCGCGTTTTTCTTGACTATAACGTGTACGTTTTCGATCTTCTTCTTGTTTTGTTCCTTTAGCATGTACATATGTGACGGCTCGATTGGCAATATCTTCTCCTGAAACAGCTGCGTGAGCTTTTGGTGCATACGAAAACAAACATACCATAATCATAATTAGCATTCCCATTGAAAACGAGTTGTTTTTCATGCCGAACACTCCTTTGTTTTCATGTTTTTTTCATTCCTGACTACTATAAAATAAAAAGAAAAAAATAGGAGAAAAAAAGAAGTTTTTTTCGACATATCTATCGAATATCTCACTACTTATGCTATAATCAAAAACAGAATAAATAAGGAGTTGAATAATATGTTTTGGGTCATTCAAAACAATATTTATCGTGAACAAAAACATTCGACATTAATTGAAACATTAGAAACACTAAGCATTCCTCATGTAGAGGTAAAAGTAGTACCTTTTTATGACAAATTATTACCAAGTGATTTTGATTCTCACAACTTTACAGGATCTATCGACGAAGTCGAAGAAGTAAAAATCGATGATTCAGGCGATATTATGGTCCTTGGGGCAACTTCTTTAACACGCATTGCTCAAGAAAGAGGCTGGGAACCTGGTAGTTTTTTAAATGAAAACTTCCATTATTCCAATTGGTTAGGTGCATACGGAAGTGATTTATTAAATGAAGAAGCCGTTGTTGAAATTTTTCGTATGATTGATCCACCTTGGGATGAGTTTTTTATTCGCCCTTGTGAAGATACAAAGCATTTTAACGGAACCGTAATGACTAAAGAAGATTTTTTCGCTTGGAGACACGAATTGTTAGAAAATGACGGCACATGTGATTTTGCCGATCACGACGTTGTCGCTTCTCCTGTTCAATATATTGAGGCAGAATACCGTTTTTTTGTTGTGAATAAAAAAGTGATTACTTACTCTCAGTACAAAGATGAAAATGGACTTTCTATTTCGCCTTATGTTCCCGATCACATTGTATCCTTTGCTCAAAAAATGGTCGATATTTGGCAACCAGCTGACGCTTTTGTTATTGATATTGCCCAAACCGATCATGGATTAAAAGTAATTGAAATCAATAATTTTAACTCTGCTGGATTTTACGCTGCAGATGTTAAGGAAATTATATACGCGGTTGAAAACATGAGATAATTCTCATGTTTTTTTCTTTTTCCGTTATAATAAAGAAAAGGAAGAAAAAGGAGAATGATTATGAGTACAACATTTTATGGGTATCGTATTAAAAAAGATGTATTTTGGAACGAAATTGAAAAAATTAAAACCTTTTATTCAGAAAATCATATGGCAAAAAAAGTGATTGATAGCTATCTAACGGAACTTTTTCCTCCAGGGATAGATTCACGTACTGTTTTACGCATTATGAGGCAAAATCGTGCAAAAATCGAACAAGAAATTGAAGAACTTCATAGCGAAATCTTTTTAGACATTTATGATTATAATGCAGAAGAATATATTATTGAAGTGGTCGAAAATGGATATCTTTTTATGAATTCTTATCAAAAAGAAGGATGGAATCTTCGAGAATTTTATTATGATGATCGTGGAGAATTTCCAGAGGAACTGGAGCATGAAAAAGAAGAACGAAAGATGGTAGCTGAAATAACGGAAGGAAAAAGAATGGCAAAACAATACTTCTTATGTCCTATCTATACGAAAGACGAGTGGTATGAATACCTACTTTCGGAATGTAGAAAAATTGGATAAAATTTGGTATAATAGAAGTATATATTTCAAGGAGAAAAAAGATGAATTCACTGATTGATTGGTTTTGGGAAGGAATTACCCTTCAACATGTTACAGATAAAAAAATGGTTAAACGAATGCTGATTCTTTACTCGCTTGTTTGCCTCCAAATTACAGGAATTGCTGTGGTATGCCTTGTTTCTTTTTGGTGTTACAAACAACTTGGCATCACACATACTTCTTTTGGTTCTTTGTTTTTACCAGGAATGATGGTATTTGGCGGATTTTTTATTTTTATTTCTGTTTTCATTACCGCAATAAGACACTATCGAACATTATAAAAAAAGGCGAAATTTCGTCTTTTTTTTATTTTTTCTGTTATGATTTCCTTACTTTAAAATAGGAAGGATGATTAAAAATGGAACACATTTGGAAATCGCTTGTAACGTTAACGGAGGAACTTGGATTTACTTTATCTTTTAAAGATGATATGAGTCGCCCGTTTAGCGTAAACGGTAATTTTGAAGTAAAAAATGAATCACTTCATATTAATATGTACAATGCCGAAGTGTGTGAATTGGAAAAAATCGTAACACTTGCTCATGAACTTGGACACGGTAAACACGCTTTGGAATTCTCATCATTAAGCGAGTATTCTGATACGTATTATCAAAATATCGTTCCCTTTGAATGGCAAGCGTGGCTTTATGCAGAAGAAATATTAAAGAATACATCATTTGATCAGTGGGACTATTTTTTTAAGGACCGCGAAGCATGCTACAAACGCTATAAACTTTCGGTTGAAGAACCTGAAAAAGCATTTTGGCATTATTTACAAGAGGAAGCGCAAAAAATGGACGAATATATTGAACAATGTATGTAAAAAGATATTAAATCACACAGAAGAAGTTACATCAACTTCTTCTTTTTTATGCTAAAATAAAGAGAGAAATAAAAAGAAAAGAGGGAATAAGGATGAATCAAGATTATGAAAAATGGTTAAAAACAGAAAGGAAATATTGGTCTAGTCAAAACTATCGTATTCGAAATATTGAAAATGGTTTTGAAGTAGAAAGTATATATCAAAGAAAACATGTCGTGTCTTGGGAGCCTTTTTTATACGAACTTGTTAAAAAAGAATTTCAATTAACGGATAATGTTTTCACCTACTCTTCTCAAGAAAATACGCTATTAGGTCAGTTCGCTCATTATTTTATTGATTTTTTATTCAAAGATATCTATTTTCGTTTTGCTTTTCATTTAAATAAAAATAATATCGAATACCGTGTCTATTATTCAAAAAAAGATTTTATACATGTTTCAAATTCATTTAAAGACCTAGATATGGAAAACGTTTTGTATTTACATCAACAATTAACGAATCTTTTTAAGGTTATTTCTAAAATCCCTGTTTATAGAGTCAAAATCGCTTTAAAAGAACTTCATTTACTAACACCTGAAGAAAATTTATGTAAGTTTGATGAATATTATTTGCAATACGTAAAAGAAAAGACGAAAGAGGGATCGGAAAAATGAATGAACATTTTAAACAATGGATAGAAGTTGAAAAAGAAGCGTGGGATGCACCCGATTACGAGTTTCAAGAAATTGAAAATGGATTATGTGTTGAAAGCGAGGAATATGGCGTTCAAACAGTTCTTTGGAATACTTTTTTATATCATAAAATGAAAAAATATCTTAAAGAAACTGAAACATTTTTTATTTATACAATCAAAGCAGAAGAGGAAGAAGATATAGAAACACATTATTTAGATTTTTCTTTTAAGGGTACGTATGTTCGTATTTATTTCACTAGAGATCATACAAGAATTTATTATAAAGTTTTCCTTTCTGATTCGTTGGCTTTTGAGAAAACATTCATTAATTTTAAACATCTTACCATAGAAACATTGACGTATATCTATAAAACAGTCCAACAATTAGTTAACGCAATAATTGAATATCCTTCTTATCGAATTAAATTTGCACTACGACAACTTTCTATACCCACACCTGAAAAAAACTTTTGTGATTTTGATGAGCATTGTATAAGAGAGAAAATTCATAAAAATTAAAAAAAACGAAGTGAATTCACTTCGTTTTTCAATGTATCTCAAATGTAACGGTTTCATCGGTTTCTTTAACAATGGCAAGTTCATACCCAAAAAAAGCTAAATAAGTTTTTAAATCAACGATTTGTTGCTTCGTTTCAATAGGAAATGTTTTTTCTTCTATCGGCATTTCTAAATCTGAAAAATGATTCAAAAATGATATGCCATCTTCTATACTTAAAGCAAATGCACGAATTACTAATGGCAAATACATGCGAATATGATGTGTGAGATAACGTAATTTATTTTCTTCATAGTATTCTTGGAATAGTTTCACATACAGTTCTTTAAAAAAATCAGGAGTTTCAAATATTTTATTAGTATTAGCTGCTCCAACTGGTGACACCCAATCAATAGGATAATTATTTTTAGGATCAAATACTTTTGCTTTATATAAATCATACTCACCTTTTTCACTCTTAAATGAATAACAATCAAAACTATTATCTCCGACAACTCTTACAAATTTTGGATGTTATTCCAACCATTTTGCCATTCAATTTCCCTTCTTTCTTTTTTCTATATTATACCATGTGTTTACACGTGATGGGTTGACGAAATTTTAAAAAAATGGTAAAATAAATTATACGGCGAAGGGAGATGTTGTTCAATGTATCAACGAAAAACAGCCGAAGTAACAGTAGAAGAAACAAAAGTATGGGTATGTACATCTGATGAGTGTAATGGATGGATACGTGATAATTTCCGCAGCGAAAAAAATATAACTGCTATTTGCCCGCTTTGTAAAAGCGATATGAAAGAAGATACAAAAGAATTACCTGTTTTAACAAATAACGGTCGCATATAAAAAAGCTTCATCCTAAAGGATGGAGCTTTTTTTCTCTAAATGTCTTATTTCTAGTTCAAATTTCTCTTTTTCAAATTGAGAAATTTCATATTCTTGTTTTTTCATTTCACTATAGACGTTTTCAAAACAATCTATTGTATCTTCAATATCTGCTTTCCAATCAATAAAAAGTAAATAAACATCATCCGATAGCTTGTTTTCTAAACTTCTATTTAGAATATTACTTTCTTTTTCTAAAATCGTTATGTTAAGATCGTCTATATTACGGAAAAAACATGTATTTTCTTGTTGATTTAAAGGAAGTTCTTTTAATGTGGCAATGAAAAATCCACCGAATTCTTTTCGCAAATAATAAGCTTCTTCTTTTACTTTATCTAATACCTGCTCTCTTTGTATTCCTTTTGATGCAACATTAACAAAAAACGCGAATACATTTTTTGCTTTTTTATTTAGTTCATCTATTTGTTTTTTCAGATCTTCAGGTAATAACTCATGACTTTCTAAAGAAGCATACGATTTTTCAACGTTTTTAACGTTGTTTTCTAATTCTATTTTATATTCTTCCATTGATTTTTTCATTTCTTATCTCTCCTTTGTTTATCCTTTTGATTTCAACTATGATAGCATCTTCAACCACAAAGTCAACCATAATTAATGGCTAAGCCATTAATTATGGTTGAAAAGATGTTTTACTCGATGATCTTGGCGAATTTTTTTGTATTTTTTATTTCTTTTTTCCAATTCTTCTTTTTTATCTTCTAATTTTTGTTCAAATTCCTCTAATATTTTCATATGAGCAGGCGTTACTTCCATTGTCGCAAGTGTATTAATACAATTTGGATAGGCAATTTGACCTTCACCTTCTTTATTTTTCATGTAAACTTTTTCTTTTAGATAATAAAAAACACGATATCCATCTTGCAATCGAACAATTATTGCTCCATTATATTTTCCTGTTGAAATAAATCCATTTTCATAAAAAACGAAAGTTTCTTCATCATCTAATATGTTTAAAAAAGACGAAATAGTGACAACCTTTGCTTGGTTTTTCCTTTCATCAAGTTTTTCCATCAATTCTTCGAATGTTAATTTGTTTTTTATCATATCTCTCTCATCCTTCCAACTTTTTTACATTATACCACAAAAAAACCAACTACTTATGCAGTTGGTTTTTTATTTTTCAAGAAGAACGCTAGTACAAATGCTACACCCACAAAGATTGTCGCAATCATGAAGGCATGGTTAATTCCGTGCACAGTCGCTTCATGTGTTAATTGAATTGTTTTTTCTTTGATTTGTGCTAACATCGCAGGATCTTTAATTTGACTTGTATCCACTTTTGGTTTCTCTTTTAACAAATCTTTTATGTAATCTTTCGTGTGACTTGTCATGACAGTTACTAAAATAGCTGAACCAATAGAACCCGCTACTTGACGAATGGTATTGATCATCGCATTTCCGTGAGAAATTAATTTTTCAGGCAATGCATTAATACCTGCTGTCATAATTGGCATCATTAACAAACTCATACCAAATGAACGAATAATATATAATATCATAATGTGTTTATACGTTGTATCTACTGTTAATTGAGTAAACTCATACGTTGTGATACCTGTAATTAATAATCCAATAACTGCTAATACTCGTGCGCCATGTTTGTCGAAAATTTTACCCGCGATCGGTCCCATTAATCCCATGATTAGAGCACCTGGTAACATTAATACACCTGATTTTAAAGGTGAATAACCTAGAATGTTTTGCAGGTAAATCGGTAATAACAACATACCTCCGAATAATGCCATTGTATTGATTCCGTTAATCGCAAGTGCCAATGAAAAAACTGGAGATTTAAATACACGTACTTCAAGCAACGGACTGCTCGTTTTTAATTGATAAACGAAAAATGCAATTAAGAATAATGCGCCAACAGCTAAACAACTAATAACAATCGCGCTGTCCCATCCTTTGCTTCCCGCTTCACTAAATCCATAAAGAAGCCCACCAAATCCTAGTGTTGAAAATACTGTTCCCACATAATCAAATTTAGGTTTTGATACAGTTCCCACAATTTTAAACCAACCAAATGCAAAACATAATGCAACAGCTCCTAAAATCGCCATTCCATAAAACATTACTTGCCATGGATGATGTTCAATGATCCAACCAGATAATGTCGGTCCAATTGCTGGAGCTAAAATCATGGCAATCCCCATAGTACCCATCGCAGAACCGCGTTTTTCAGGAGGGAACACCGTCATGAATACATTCATTCCAAGAGGCATTAAAATACCAGCACCAATTGCTTGAACTAAGCGACCTGTTAAAACAATTGAAAAATCATCGCTGATTCCGCAAAGAATGGATCCGATAATAAAGAACACCATTGCGGTTAAAAATAATTTTCTAAATCCAAATCGTTGCACCAAATAGGCACTAATCGGAATTAAAATACCATTAACTAACATAAATCCTGTAACCAACCACTGAGCAGTAGTTGGTTGAACCTTTAAATCATCCATCATGACGGGCAGTGCAACATTCACCACCGTTTGATTTAAAATAACAATAAACATTCCAAACATTAAAACAAATAATACTTTTTTAATACTAAATTCTTTCTCTTCCATATGTTCGCCCCCTTATAGATTTTTTAAATTATGTGTTAATTTTTCATACATTTTTTTCATGACTTTAAGCTCTTCTTCTGTAAATCCATCATGAATATGATCCATTTTTTCTTTTTGTTGTTGTTCAATTTTCAGTGCCAGTTGTTCTCCTTTTTCTGTAATGACTAACTGCACAATGCGTCGATCTTTTTCTGAACGTTCCCGTGAAATAAACTCGTTTTTAACCAATTTATCAGATAACCCCGTAATCGCACTTAACGTTACAAACATTTCTTCTGCTAACTCTGATACTTTTTTCGGTCCTTTTTTTCGAAGAATTTGCAACAAAACAAACTGAGAAAAAGAAACCTCCTGATTTTTTAAATCTACCCATTTTGGTAACAGTGTACGAATAAATTCACGAAACGTTTCTTCAATTTCTTTATTTGACATATTTTAACCTCCTTAATCATTTTCATCGTGAATAGTTAAGACTCTTAACTAATTAAGCAAAAAAAAGAAAAACCTTTTTTCTTAACAGTAAAATTTTACATCTTCTGATTTTGATTGTCAATTCTTTTTTAGAAAAAAAGAAACCAAATCGGTTTCTTTTTACGTTATCATATAATGAATTCTCTGGAATCCTGCTTCTTTTTTGACCAATACATAGTCAAAAGTCTTTATATACTCCAAAAATAATTCCATATTTTTTTGATGATTTTCATCTATCCACAAACTAACACTATCATCTTCATTTCGATAATACGTCGGTTCGAATTTTTCATCTGTTTTATATTCACTACAAAATAGTTCTAAAAAAGGTCTAATATATAGTTTCCCGTTGTTAATTTTATAACGTAAGCGATTTTTTTTATAGTATTGATGCAACGCTTTTTTGTATAACTGACTAAACCATGAAGGCGTCTGGTCCAATTCCCAAAATTGTAGATTAGTTGTATCCCAACCAATGGGCTCGCCATTGGTTGCATTAAACTTTTTACCCATGACAATCGATAAATTTTCCTTAAAAAAATATTCAATAGCAGTTTCTACTTCTATCTTTTTAACAAATTGCGCATGACCTATTAATAGTTTTTCCATTATCTCTCTCCTTTATCCATTCCTTTTCAGTTCATGTAATATTGGATTTTTTTATTTCTTATTTTTTTCTCCTTTACTACATAGTCAAACGATCTTAAATAGTGAATCATTTCTTCCATCTTTTCCTCGTTTTGTTTTTTAGTGAAAATCACAAGCCCATCTTCACTAGTATGAAAAAATTGTATTTGTTTATAAAGCGCATGTTTTTGTTCTCCTAAACAATAAATTTCGATGAGATTCCCAATTGGCAATTTAAGATTATTGACTGTATAACGAAGACGATTTTTTTGATAATATTCTTCAAATGCTTGTTTGTACAATTGAATAAACCATTCAGGCGCTTCTTCTAATTTACGTATTTTGCTGTAATAGGAATCCCACCAAATAGGATTTAAGTCTTTTACATCGAATCTTTTCGCCACTTGAATGGATACATTATGCTCAAAAAAATACTCTTGCGATTCTGAATAAGAATTTTTTTTAATAAAATAAGGACTCTTGGTTAAAAAATCATCGAATTGTTCCATATGTTTTTTGCTCCTTTGTATAAATAGTCGAAAGAATATAATCGAATTTTTTCAAAAAATTTTTCATTTTTTCGAATTCTTCTCGGAATTCCCCATATGTTTTAATCGTAAAATAGTCCCCTTCTTCATACATGAAATATTTTTTTGCCAGATCTTTCATCTCATGTTGAGTTAAACAAAACAATTGAACAAGTACATTCAAATTCATTTTTTCGTTTGCAAGTGTATATCGTAAGCGATTCGTATGATAATATTTTTCATATGCTTGTCGATATACATCCAAAAACCATAGAGGCGCATCTTGGAGATCCACTGTATAACCTGGTCGATCCCAATCAAATGGTTTGTATTTAAATGGATTAAATTGTTTATCCATATAAATAACCCATTCTTCATCAAATACGTACCCGTATTGATCTCTTTCGTTAATCTTTTGTTTAAAATGAGGATGTTCTAGTAGCCATTTTTCCATCGTATTCTCCTTTTGATCTATTGATGTGTTTATTTTATCAGAAAAACAAGAAACGAGGAGAATGTTTTAAAAGAAGTTAGCTTTTACTAACTTCTTTTGTTTGTAACAATGTTCGAATTCGTTGTTCTTTGCAAAGGTCTTTTATTTTTTTTTCATTTTCCATCCATTTTTTAATTTCTTTTTTTGTTTTTTCTTCAAATTTATTTAGTGCATTAACATCGCCTTGCGTCATTTTTCTACTTTGATTTCCTAATATAGCATTCACCCATT